>Ga0079305_1000832_pt1 | contig 54214 bp, 44 predicted proteins | sample LMS_cellobiose_e_FD_79183 | JGI IMG/M metagenome (GOLD analysis project Ga0079305, IMG submission 79183) | Rumen-fistulated moose microbial communities from Alaska, USA - LMS_cellobiose_enrichment | ecosystem: Host-associated > Mammals > Digestive system > Stomach > Rumen fluid ...
ACGTCCCCTTTCCCTGTGCGGAAAGGGGGCACGCTTTTCTCAGCGCAGCCCTTCGTTGGTAAACACGGGCCGTGTTTAAATAAACAGGGGCGGCGTTTATATAAACACGGCCCGTGTTTACCAACAACGTTTGATTTCCGGAAAAAGTCCGGGGCAAACAAGCGTCTTTTCCAAAAAAATCATGAAAATCTACTACACCACTACACTAACAGACCCTACACGCTGATTAGAAGATGCTTATGCGATGTAGAAGGCAAAAATATCTACACCTTTCTACACCCATCTACACCGACGCATTTTCTGTACTGGCTCTATGGGATAAGTCTTTATTCGCTGATTTTACAAAAAAATCCGAAAGAATGATTGTAAAAACGAAACAGCTGATAATGAAACTTGTCTAATCATCTGTGATGTAGCTATTAGCGTATTAAAACGATGCATGTAAAACGGCATATCCGTTCAATCCATGTCATCCGTGTTCAAAGAACTAACTTCGTTTATTCTTGTCGCGACGCGGCAAATAGAGCAAGTCTGATGGCTCTCGGTTTGGCGTCGGTTCTTCTTCCGGCGGCGTTTGAGAAGGCGGAAGATGACGTCGGTGGTGAAGACGATGCCGAAGATGATGGCAATGACGACCTTAATGGCGGTAAAGCCTGCCGTCAGGGCGGCATGTAGCTGGCCGGAGATGACGTAGTAGGAGGTCCAGTAGATGCCCGCGCCAGGCACAAGGGGGAAGATGCCGCAGATGAGGAACACCGTCATGGGACAGCGCTGCCACACAGCCAGCTCGCGGGCGGTGAGCGCTACGGCAATGGTGGCGGCACCGGATGCCTCCACCACGCTGCTGCCGGCATAGCGCAGCATGACAAGATAGACCACCCACCCTATCATTCCGCACACGCCACCGTGCCAATAGTATTTACGCGGCACGCCGAACAGCACGGCAAAGGCAGCCGACCCTACCAGCGCCGCAGCCAGCTGAATTGGAAACGCCGCCGTCAGCCGATTCACGCCCATGCCCTCCAGGGCTATCACGCCGCCCGAAAGGCGTCCGTCAATGAGGAAGACTAGGCTGACGCCGAGGGCGATGCAGAAGAAGACCATCGTGGCATCGAGCAGGCGTGTGATGCCGGCAATGTAGTCCTCGCCCGCGATGTCGCGGATGCCGTTGGTGAAAGGCACGCCGGGGATGAGGGGGATGACGGCACCGATGATGATGTTGCTCAGGTTATCGCCGAAGCCGGCACGAAAGGCCAGCAGGCAGAAGAGTGTGACGAACGACGCACCGCAGATGTTGCTGAAGATTTTCGACAGGTAGGGGGCCGTGGCCTTCAGCACGAACACGTACAACAGCAGTCCCGCCACGAAGGCCACCAGGCTATCGACGAACGAGCCGCCGAAGATGATGCAGAAGCCCGCGCTGCCGAGTGCCGACGCCAGCACCTGTTCCCAGAACGGCTTGGGCGGCATCCGGCGCGCACGGTGCAGCGCTTCCCTGGCCTCGTCGAGCGTGTAACGCCCTTTTTCTATATCGCGCGAAATCTGGTTCACGGCCACCACCTTGTCGAGCTGCGTGCCCTTGAAGGGAATGTACTCCACGTTGGCGAAGTTGCGCCCCGTGGTAAAGATGCCGTTGCTCAGCACGAAGAAGTTCTCGCTATCCACGTTGTAGTGCGACGCGATGCGCTCCATCGTCTCCTCGACGCGCGAAATCTCCGCGCCGTTCTCCAGCAGGATGTGGCCTGCCTCCGTAGCCAGCTCCAGCGCCTGCTGTTCGATGTTTGTTGTTTCCTGTTCGTTCTCCATGAAAAGAAAAATCCAATCGCGCTGCAAAATTACTGCTTTTTTCTTGCATTTTTGATTATTGCACCTTACTTTTGTCCGAAAATACATATTGAAACATATTACAAACCCCAATATTATTCATTATGAAAAGAATTCGCATTCTTGACCTTCGGTCTAAAAAGCTCACGCTCGGCAAAGGAAAGTTTTTTCCTTTGCTCTCGCTTAATCGCATTCTTCCGGCCCTTGCGGCCATCATGCTGTCAGCCTCGCTGACCCTGACGGCGCAGGACCAACCCAAGACGGCCTACATGGTGGCCGACGCACACATGGACACGCAGTGGAACTGGGACGTCCAGACCACCATACGCGAGTACATCCCCAAGACCATCCGGCAGAACCTGCATCTGCTGCGCACTTACCCGGAGTACATCTTCAACTTCGAGGGGGCCATCAAGTACGCCTGGATGAAGGAGTACTACCCCACCGAATACGAGGAGGTGAAGAAGTACATCGCCCAGGGCCGCTGGCACCTCGCAGGCAGCAGCTGGGACGCCAACGAAACGGTCATCGTCTCGCCCGAGTCGTGGCTGCGCAACACCCTGCTCGGCCAGACGTTCTACCGCACGGAGTACGGACAGGAGAGCACCGACGTGTTCCTGCCCGACTGCTTCGGCTTCCCCTACACACTGCCCACGCTGGCTGCCCACTGCGGCCTCATCGGCTTCTCCTCACAGAAGCTGGGCTGGCGCACCAACCGCTTCTTCGAGGGCCAGCTGGCACGCTACCCCTTCAGCGTCGGCCTCTGGCAGGGCATCGACGGCAGCCGCATCATGATGACTCACGGCTATGCCTACGGACAGAGCTACCCCGACGGCGACCTCAGCGAGAACACCCGTCTGCTGCGCGAGATGAACGAGAGCACCGTGCCCGAAGGCTACCGCTACTACGGCACGGGCGACACCGGCGGCTCGCCCACCATCGAGTCTGTCCGCGCCGTCATGAAAGGCATGAAGGGCAGCGGCCCCGTCACCGTCAAGAGCGCCACCAGCGACCAGCTCTACAAGGACTACCTGCCTTTCAGCGCCCACCCCGAGCTGCCGGTCTATGACGGCGAGCTCTACATGGACGTGCACGGCACGGGCTGCTACACCTCGCAGGCTGCCATGAAGCTCTACAACCGCCAGAACGAGCATCTGGCCGACGCCGCCGAGCGTGCCTCCGTCGTCAGCGAGTGGCTGGGCACTGCCGCCTATCCCTCGGCCCGCCTCACCGACGCCTGGCGCCGCGTCGTCCTCCATCAGTTCCACGACGACCTGCCCGGCACCAGCATACCGCGCGCCTACGAGTTCTCGTGGAACGACGAGCTCATCGCCCTCAGCCAGTTCTCCAGCGTGCTGACCCATGCCGTCAGCGGTGTGGCCTCGCAGCTCAACACCGACGTCAGCGGCACCCCCGTCGTCCTCCACAACACCGAGGCGTTCGCCCAGCAGGCCATCGCCGACGTGGTGATGCCCGATGCTGCCGCCGCCTACACCGTCACCGGCCCCGACGGCAAGAAGGTCGCCTCGCAGGTCGTTACCGACAGCCAGGGGAAGAAGCACCTGCTCGTTGACGCGGGCGTCCCCGGCGTGGGCTTCGCCGTCTATGGCGTCAAGCCCGCCTCGGCCAAGCCCTTTGCAGAAAAGGACGTACGCGAGGTGGAGAACAGCGTCTATAGCCTCCGCTTCGATGCCAACGGCGACATCTGCTCGCTCATCGACAAGCGCACGGGCCGCGAGCTCGTCAAGAGCGGCGAGGCTCTCGGACTGGTCATCTTCGACGAATGCAGCAGCACGGCCTGGCCTGCATGGGAAATCCTGAAGCCCACCGTCGATAAGGCTCCCGTGAAGATTACCGACAACGTCAGCGTCCGCCTCGTCGAGGACGGCGCCATCCGCACCACCGTACGCGTCACCAAACACTACGGCAAGAGCACCTTCAACCAATACATCCACCTCTACAAAGGCACGCAGGCCGAACGCATCGACTTCCAATGCGAAGTCGATTGGCACTCCACCCACAGCCTGCTCAAGGCTAACTTCCCCCTCGCCATCAGCAACCCCGAGGCCACCTACGACCTCGGCCTCGGCAGCGTGAAGCGCGGCAACAACCGCGACAACCAGTACGAGGTGTATTCGCATGAGTGGACCGACCTCACCGACCGCAGCGGTGCCTACGGCGTCACCATCTACAACAACTGCAAGTACGGCTGGGACAAGCCCGACGACAACACCATCCGCCTCTCGCTCCTCTGGGCGCCCGAGCCCGGACGTGGCTACGTCTATCAGGAGCATCAGGACATGGGCTGGCACACCTTCACCTATTGCCTCGAAGGCCACAACGGCGAACTCGACAAGGCCGCTGCCGTCATCCGCTCCACCATGGTCAACAGCCCGCTGCGCGCCTTCACCACCCCGAAGCACAAGGGTACGCTGGGCCGCACCTTCACCTTCGCCTCGTCCGACAACGCCAACATCACCGTCCGCGCCCTCAAGAAAGCCGAGACGGCGGGCGAGTACATCGTCCGCGTCTATGAGAACAGCGGCAAGGGCAGCCAGCAGGGTACCATCACCTTCGCCGCTCCCATCGCCAAGGCTGTCGAGGCCGACGGCACCGAGAAGCCCCTCGGCACCGCCTCCTTCAGCGGCAACGGCCTGAACGTGCAGATTGGCGCCTTCAGCGTCAAGACCTATCGCATCACCTTCGCCGGCCAGCCTGCCCTCGCGGGGATAGAGCAGCAGCCCATTGCCCTGCCCTTCAACAAGCGCTGCTTCAGCTTCAACGACTTCCGCCGCGGCGCCGACTTCGAGGGTGGCAACAGCTACGCTGCCGAACTGCTCCCCGCCGACGGCATCATCACCGCAGGCGACGTCCGCTTCGTCCTCGGGGAGAAAGACGGCACAAACGGCCTCGCCACACGCGGCGACACCATCGTCCTGCCCGAAGGCAATTACAATAAGGTATATCTCCTTGCCGCGTCCGTTAAGGGCGACCTCACCTACCCCGTCGGCATCATCAGCCAGAAGGGTAAGAAGGAGGTGCTGACCGAGACCGAAATCTGCGTGCCCGAATACACGGGCTTCATCGGCCAGTGGGGACACGAGGGCCACACCCAGCCCTTCTTCAAGGACGCCGACATTGCCTACATCGGCTCCCACCGTCACAGCGGCACCGAGGACGAGCCCTTCGAATACACCTATATGTTCCGCATCGGCATCGACCTGCCCGCCGGCGCCAAGGCCATCGTCCTCCCGAAGGGCGAGCGCATCGAAGTCACAGCCAGCACCCGTCAGGGCCGCGACGGCCGTCGTGCCGACATGGGCGCCCGCGCAGCCGAGTTCGCCGCCCTCGCTGCCCGTCGCCCGATGTTCCGCGAGAGCGGCATCGTCGTCTTCGCCGCCACCGCCGTCAGCGAAGGTGCTCAGGCCACACCCGCCGGAGCCCTCTTCCTCACGGGCAACAACGCGAATGAGGTTGGCGTAGAGCAAGTCCGCAAGCCCAGCCTCCTCACCGGAGCCACCGTCCTCGCCTCCACCGGCCAGGCCAACGAGCGCGAAAAGGCCGACAACCTCATCGACGGCGACCTCAGCACCAAGTGGTGCGACGTCAGCCGAGCGCCCCACTACACCACCTTCGACCTCGGTTCTGCCCAGACCGTCGCCTCGTGGCGCCTCGTCAACGCAGGACGCGAGACAGGCTCCTACATCACCCGCAGCTGCCTGCTGCAAGGCCGCAACAGCCTCACCGAAGAGTGGAAAACCCTCGACCTGCTCGACGGTAACAAGGCTGACGATGTAGAGCGCAGCTTCGAGCCCGCCAGCGTCCGCTACCTCCGCCTCTTCGTCACCGGCCCCACGCAGGACACCGGCGCCGGCGCCACACGTATCTACGAACTGGAGGTTTATGGTGCTCAAGACTAACTGCTGTTTGCTTTCCACTGCCCCCACTGATGAGTAACCGTCTGCTATGTCTCTTCGCCGGTTTTGCCGTCGGTCTGGCTGCTTTTGCCCAGGCCGACGGCCCTGTGCTGTCCGACACGCTCAGCACACAGAACCTGGACGACATAACCATCACCGCCCGCGCTGGCACGCGGCGGCTCAACGTTGCGTCCAACACCGTCCAGATAGGCCGTGCCGAATTGTTCAAAGCAGCCTGCTGCAACCTGGGCGAGAGCTTCACCACCAACCCCTCGGTCGATGTCAACTACAGCGACGCCGCCACCGGCGCCAAGCAGATACGGCTGCTGGGGCTCAGCGGCACCTACGTCCAGATGCTCACCGAAAACATCCCCAACCTGCGCGGACTCGCCCTGCCATACGCCCTCGACTTCGTGCCCGGCCCCTGGATGAGCAGCATCGCCGTGTCGAAGGGAGCCTCGTCGGTCAAGAACGGCTACGAAAGCATCACCGGCCAGATAGACATTGAATACCTGAAGCCCGATGACGACGAGGGGGTCACCGTCAACCTCTACGGCGGCTCGCTCGGACGGCTGGAGGCCAACGCCGATGCCAACCTCCACCTCGCCGACAGACTCTCCACCGAACTGCTGGCGCACCACCAGTCCGACGTCGGACACCACGACGTCAACGGCGACGGCTTCCTCGACCAGCCCAACGTGCAGCAGTGGAACCTGCAGAACCGCTGGAAGTATCGCGGCGACAGCTATCTCTTCCACGGTGGCCTGGCCTTGGTGAAGGAGACGCGTCAGGGCGGGCAACTGTCTCCCCACGACGCTCCCGCCACCTTCCGGCCCTACCTCATCAACCTCGCTGCAAACCGCTACGAGGGTTACATGAAGCATGCCTTCATCCTCGATGCCGACCACGGAACCAACGTCGCCCTGATAGGCACGGCGTCCGTCCACCGGCTCCTTGCCGGCTATGGCCTCAAGACCTACGACGCCGTCGATCGCACGGCCTACGTCCAGCTAATGTTCGAGACCGATCTGACCCCCGGGCAAAACCTCTCGGCCGGCCTCTCCCTCAACTACGACGACATCCACCAGCAAGCCAGCATCCCCCTCGCCCAGCCCGTGGAGCGCGAGACCACCCCCGGCATCTATGCCCAATACACCTTCAACCACGACGACAAGGTGGTGCTGATGGCCGGTGTACGTGCCGACCACAGCAGCCTCTACGGCACCTTCGTCACCCCACGCCTCCACCTCCGTCTCTCGCCCGGCGACATCGTCAGCCTCCGCCTCTCCGCAGGCAAAGGCTACCGCACCGTCCATGCCCTGGCCGAGAACAACTTCCTCCTTGCCAGCGGGCGCACGCTCGTCGTCGGCAACCTGCCCCAGGAGCAGGCGTGGAACTACGGTGCCAGCAGCGCCTTCTACATCCCTCTGGCCGACGAGACGCTGAAACTCAACGTCGAGTACTACCACACCCGCTTCACCCAGCAGGCCGTCATCGACTACGACACCGACCCCACGCAAATCCGCATCACCTCCCTCGGGATTGGAGAGAAGTCATACTCCAACACTTTCCAGGTCGATGCCACCTATCCCGTCCTCCCGGGACTGGAGCTGACAGCCGCCTGGAGGCTCAACGACGTCATGTGCACCTACGGCGGACAGCTCATGCAGAAGCCGCTCACCAGCCGCTACAAAGGCCTCGTCACCGCCACCTATAAGACCCCGCTCGAGCTATGGCAGTTCGACGCCACGCTACAGCTCAACGGCGGCGGACGTATGCCAACGCCCGTCCCCGGCCTCTGGGACGAACGCTTCCCCAGCTACAACCAGCTCTCGGCCCAGATCACACGCTGGTTCCGCCACTTCTCCGTCTATGCCGGAGGCGAGAACCTGACCGGCTTCCGCCAGCAGCAACCCATCATATCTGCCGACGACCCCTGGAGCGAAACCTTCGACCCCACACTCGTCTGGGGCCCCGTACACGGAGCCATGTTCTACGCCGGCATACGCATCAACATCGGCAGACTATGATATAACGGCCCATCCCCCAGAATACTATTATCTTAACATCAAATTCTTAACAAAAAAACTTTATTTCCAATGAAAAAAATCCTTCTACTCAGTATGCTGATGCTGACCGTCACCATCAGCTATGCCAAAGACATCAAGACCCTTGTCGTCACCACGCAGCCCCAGATGCATTGCGAAAACTGCGAGAAGAAAATCAAGGGCAATCTCCGTTTCGAAAAAGGCATCACGAAAATCCAGACCGACCTGAAGAAGCAGCGAGTCACCATCTCTTACGACGCAGATAAGACCACTCCCACTACCCTCATCCAGAGCTTCGACAAGTTCGGCTACAAGGCCACCGAGGTGAAGCCCGAAAAGGCAGAAAAGCCCGAAAAAAGAAAAAAGAAATAAAGTCTGCCAATCAAGTGCGACTCGCTGACACTAAACAGCGTATATGACATTAATTAATAATTGAGTCCACTTGAAAAAGTCCAAAATTATTAGTTTAGTCTTATAAAACTAATAATCAAATGATACATTTAAGAAAAATGTCTTTTTCAAGTGGACTCATAATTCATGTTTTGCAAGTTAAAAACAATATCTTGCAGTAGCAGACGCCCCGAATAGGCAATGACGACGTCACGCCTCGTCCTTTCCTATAACAAAGTGCCCTCTGCTGAGCGGTTTCCGTTTTGGGTTGTCAGCCGTCAGGATACTTTGACGACACCCCTCTCAGTTTGTAACTGCCCTTAGCCCCACCACATTCCTTAGCCGCAGAGTTTGACTTTTTTACCGAAAAAGTTTGATTTTTTTCTTTAAAAGTTTGACGTTTTTCTCGAAAAGCTTGACGTTTTCTTTTAGAAGTTTGACGTTTTTCGCAGCATTAAACGTTATTCCCACAGCGTTAAACGCTATTCCCGTAGCGTTAAACGTTATTCCCACAGCGTTAAACGCTATTCCCGTAGCGTTAAACGTTATTCCAGTAGCGTTAAACTTTATTCCCGTAGCGTTAAACTTTATAATAACAGCCCACTGGGCTACGGAACAGAACAGGCTTACCTAAAAAGGCCCGAAACGGCTGCCCAAATGCGCAAGGACATTACGAATCGAACCTCGGTATGCCGAAAACACCCCTGGCGACTGACAACCCAAAAAGGAAACCGCACAGCAAACGCCACTTCTCTAACGTGCAAACGGAGGTTAAGAGGTCGTCAGCCGACACGTCATATAAAGGACAGGGAACAACTTTTTACGCCAAGGTTACAGTTTATAGGGCAGTTCTATAAATTAGTTTCAGTTGTTTTTTTTGTTTTTTGAGAGAAGATTTGACTTTGTCTTATTTTGTCGCGACTGACCTTCGCTCTTCCTCCTCCTTGACTTCGTCTTCGTCCGTCACGACTCGGCCATTCAAGTAAACTTGATGGCTCTCGCTGCTCCGTCCGTTGGTGTTGTCTTCCTTCTTTGTAACTTGGCCTGGGCTGTAGAGACGCGACATGTCGCGTCTCCCCCTTTTACTCTCGTTTGATTCATTTTTACCTTTTTGGGGGCTTTTAGATAGGGGTCGCCTCTGAAAAACTCAAATTAATTTGGTTTTTCGCTCGGTTCACCCTATCTTTGCAAATCGTAAATCATAATTACAATTTGCAATATGTTGTATAATCGACTGGCAGAAAACGTGGTAAGGAAGAACATGGAGGTTTTTCCCGCTGTTGCGGTACTGGGTTCGCGCCAATGTGGCAAATCAACGCTGATTAAGATGATGGCAGAGAACGGCATGAACATGCTCTATTTGGACTTGCAGAACAGGCGGGATCTGGCCCGTCTGGAAGAGCCGGAACTGTTCTTCAGAGCCAACGAGGACAAGACCATCTGTTTAGACGAGATACAGCTTGTTCCCAACCTGTTCGCCATACTCCGCAGCGAGATAGACCGCATGAGGAGGCCTGGACGTTTCATCCTGCTGGGGTCTGCTTCAAGGGAACTTATCCAGCATACATCAGAGTCTCTGGCGGGGCGGATTGGGTTGATAGATTTAACGCCTTTTCTGTTGTGCGAAATAAACAAGGAGGAAGGCTTTGACCTTAATCGCTATTGGTTTCGTGGAGGGTATCCAGACAGCTACATGAGCAGTAGTAACGAGGCAAGTGCCCTGTGGCGCGAGAATTTCATTCGTACATACATAGAACGTGATATCCCGAGCCTGGGGTACCAGATAACATCCCGCCAGATGGTTCGGCTGATGACCATGTGTGCTCACGTGCAGGGGCAGTTGCTAAATGCGTCCAAACTGGGGGACTCACTGGACGTGACTCATCAGACCGTCAAGCGTTACCTTGATGTTCTGGAGCAAACATATCTGCTTCGTACATTGCCACCGTTTTTCTCCAACACTAAGAAAAGGCTGGTGAAATCCCCTAAAATCTATTTGCGCGACTCTGGCATTCTGCATCAGCTGCTCGGATTGGACGATTTCAATGCCCTGCTGGGTCATCCTGTATTCGGGTCGTCATGGGAGGGAGTCGTCGTAGAAAATGTGTGTGCTTTCCTAAGTGGTGGTGATTTTTCGTTTTATCGTAGTTCGACGGGCGAGGAAATAGACCTGATTGTTCAGCACAAGGGCAGAATGACGGCCATTGAGTGCAAGGCTTCAGCTGCGCCACAATTGTCTTCCGGATTCTGGAAGGCCCTGGATTTCCTGCATCCTGATGCAACATTCGTGGTCACTCCTTTCTCGGGCCAATACCCACTAAAAAACAACGTTCAGGTATGCGGCTTGGCGGAACTGTTGAAGCAATTCCCCTGACGTGAGTCAATTTACTTAGACCCTTTTATCGCGGGAAGGCTTGATACAAGCGTGCATCCCTGGTTGTTAACCTGTAACCTTTACAGTTATCATACTGAAAAAATGCAGACGGCTACGACGGCTGTGGTTTTCCAAGAATTAGAAAAGTGAAAAAAGTAACGGAGGGAAGCTGTTGCCTCCCTCCGTTACTTGTGTCGGGGTGACTGGACTCGAACCAGCGACCTCGCGCCCCCCAGACGTGTGCGCTAACCAACTGCGCTACACCCCGAACACCGGGCTTACTCTGTAAGCGGGTGCAAATGTACGGCTATTTTCGTTCCCTGCAAACTTTTTTCGGACTTTTTTTGCAAAAAAGGCTGCATTTTTCATATTATTCCCGGTTCGAGAATGTGTATTCCCGTTTTTTATTGTATCTTCGCGGCATGATTCGACTGAGCATAGCCGACCGCACCGCGGGGCTGCGGGGAGACGTCACCCTGCCAGCCTCCAAGAGCATCAGCAACCGTGCGCTGCTGCTAAGCAGTCTGTGTGCCGACGGCCCTGCCCCCATCGCCAATCTGGCTGACTGCGAGGACACACGCGTGATGCAGGCAGCATTCCTTCCCTCTTCCATCATCGATGTGCGCGGGGCGGGCACGGCCATGCGCTTCCTGACGGCGTTCTATGCCGGACGGGAGGGCGCGGACGTCATCCTCACGGGCATCGAGCGGATGAGGCAGCGCCCCATCGCCCCGCTGGTCGATGCCCTGCGTGCCCTCGGCGCCGACATCACCTACATGGAGCGGGAGGGCTGTCCCCCACTCCACATCCGCGGGCGCAGGCTGCGCGGCGACGGCATTGACATCAACGGCAGCATCAGCTCACAGTACGTCTCGGCCCTGCTGATGATTGCCCCCTTGACCGGCGCCCATAGGCTGACGCTGACGGGACGCATCGTCTCGCGTCCCTACATCGAGATGACGCGCGCGCTGATGGCCCACTATGGCATCGGCACGGCGTGGGAGGACGACCACACGCTGCGCATCGCCGCAGGCACCTACCGCGCCGCACCGCTCACCGTGGAGGGCGACTGGAGCGCCGCCTCGTATTGGCTGGCATTCGAGGCACTGGCACGGCAGCAAGCCATCCCCTACGATGTCACCCTCCATGGACTGCAGACGCCTTCGCTGCAAGGCGACAGCGTGTGCGTGGAATTACTTGGGCGGGCAGACCTTCCATCTTCCATCTTCCATCTTCCATCCGTCAACTTCTCCGACTGCCCCGATTTGGTGCAGACGATGGCAGTGGCGTATTGTCTGATGGGCAGGCCGTTTGTCTTCACGGGCACGGAGTCGTTGCGCATCAAGGAGACCGACCGCATAGCGGCTCTGATGACGGAACTGGCCAAGCTCGGCTACGAGCTGACGTACGAGGACGGCACGCTGAGGTGGGACGGGCGTCAGACATCAGACATCAGACATCAGACACCAGACATCGCCACCTACAACGACCACCGCATGGCCATGTCGTTCGCGCTTGCCGCCATGAAGCGGGACAGCATCCTCATCAATCATCCCGAGGTCGTCAGCAAGTCCTACCCCGGTTTCTGGGACGACCTCCGCAACGTTGGATTTAACATCGAAGAACTATGAAACTGATATTGATTTGCGCGGTGGCGCTTGTGGGACTTTGCGTATTCGACCTGTTCTCGCGAAACAAGAAGAAGGGCCGTGCGGCAAAGCAGAAGACGCAGAAGGCCGACCTTTCGCACATCTCGCTTGACGTCGCCAACCACGACGAGTATGACGCCCGCATGAAGGAGCTGGAGGCCAGCCAATGCTGCGGCGCACACGACGTGTGCGAGAAGGAGCAGATGATTCGCGCCCTCAGGCAGAAAATAGAGTACTTCAACGACGAGGAGCTGGACGCCTACCAAGGTGTCGGCGAGGAAGACTATACCGACGAGCAGATAGAGGAGTTCCGCGAGGTGCTCTACACCATGCAGGCCAGCGAGATTGAGGACTGGCTGAAGAGCCTCAGCCTGCGCGGCGTGGCGTTGCCCATCCTGCTCAAGGACGAAGCCTGCCAGCTGATTGCCGGTGGACGGAGTGCTTAACGCTGCACGCAATGAGGAATTAGGGCAGAGATAAGAGTCCGGGTTTTTGATGGAGCACATACGAAAACGACGTTTTGGACGTTAATAATATAATAAGGATAAAGACAGAAAACGTGCATAAGAGACGCCCAGCCCTTGCCCTCTGCGTTGTCGCCATCGTAGCGGCAACGCTGCTCGTGGGCTGCGGCAGCACCAAGGACAACACGGCGCAGTCGCGCTTCTACCAGTCGTTCATCACCCGCTTCAACGTCTATCACAACGGCAACGAGGCCTACAAGGAGGGGGTGCAGGCGCAGGAGAAGGGACACAAGGACAACTACATGGAGGTCATCCCCCTCTACGTCGTCAGCAGCCCCACCACCCGCAAGATGGGTTCGTCCAACTTCGACAAGGCCATCGAGAAGGCGCAGAAGGCATCGAAGCTCCATTCCATCAAGGCCAAGCCCAAGCGCAAGTCGGGCACCCTCTCCGAGAAAGACAAGCAATGGTATGCCAAGAAGGAGTACAACCCCTTCATGCACAACGTCTGGCTGCTGATGGCGAAGGCGCAGTTCCAGAAGGGCGAGTTCCTCGAAGCCGCCACCACCTATGCCTACACCGCCCGCCTGTTCACCGACAAGCCGCGCGTGGTGGCTGAATGCCGCATGCGCATGGCCCAATGCTACGCCGAGCTCGACTGGAACTACGAGGCCGACAACCTCTTCACCCAGACGAAGCGCGACAGCATCCCCTACCAGCTGGCCGACGAGTACGAGGCGCTCTACGCTTCCTATCTGCTGCAGCACGAGCGATTCGAGGAGGCGCTGCCCCATCTGGAAAAGGCGGTGAAACGGCGCGGACGGACGGCGAAGCAGAAGGCACGCGAGTACTATCTGCTCGGACAGGTCTATGCCCTGCAGGGACAGGACCCGCAGGCCTATAAAGCCTTCCAGAAGGCCATCGACCAGAACCCGCCCTACGAGCTGGAGTTCAACGCCCACATCCGCCAGACCGAGGTGGTCCCCGCCTCCAAGGCACCGGGCATGATAAAGACGCTCACCCGTATGGCCAAGAACCCAAACAACAAGGACTATCTTGACCAGGTCTATTACGCCATCGGCAACATCTGGCTGGCGCAGCAGGACACCCTGAAAGCCATCTCGAACTACGAGAAAGGTGCCGAGGAGAGCACCCGGGGTGGCGTGGAGAAGGGCATCCTGCTGCTCCACCTCGGCAACATCTACTGGGAGCGCGCCAAGTATGCCGACGCCCAGCGCTGCTACGGCGAGGCCGTCGGCCTCATCGACAAGGACAGCAAGGACTATCCGCAACTGAACAAGCGCTCGTCCATCCTCGACGAACTGGTGGAGCACACCGAGGCCATCGCGCTGCAGGACAGCCTCCAGCACCTGGCCACGCTGCCCGAAGAGGAAATCTACGCCGTCATCGACCGCATCATCGAAGAGGTGAAGAAGAAGGAAGAGGAGGAGCGCAAGAAGGCCGAGGAGGAGGAACGCAACGCACGCCGCGAGGAGGCGCTCAGCCGCGCACAGGCCAACATGCCGCAGATGAACACGCCGCAGATGACGGGGGGCGACAACTCGTGGTACTTCTACAACACACAGCTGGTGGCACAGGGCAAAAAGGACTTCCAGCAGAAGTGGGGCCGCCGCAAACTGGAGGACAACTGGCGCCGCGCCAACAAGAGCGTGCTGGCCGAGACGACATTCGAGGAGTATAACTACGACGATGACGAACAGCCTGCCGACAGCCTGGCGTCCGACAGCACGGGCGTGGCGCTGGCCGACAGCATCGTCACCGACATCCACGACCGCATGTACTACCTCCAGCAAATCCCCTTCAGCGACGAGCAGAAGGTGGAGTCGGACGACATCCTCAAGGAAGCTCTCTTCAACGCCGGCATCATCTACAAGGACAAGCTGGAGGACTTCGGCCTCGCCGAAAGGACGCTGAAGCGGCTGACAGACCAGTACCCCGACTACAGCGGCATGGACCTCGTCTATTACAACCTCTACCTGATGTACTCGCGATGGAAGAAGCCCGAGCTGGCAGAGCTCTACAAGACGAAGCTGACCGAGGAGTTCCCCTACAGCGACTACACGGTCACCATCAGCGACCCTGACTATGCCGACAACGCCTTGCACGGCAAGCACCGCGAGGACTCGCTCTACGCCGCCACCTACGCTGCCTACAACGAGGGGCTCTATCCGCAGGTCTATCTGAACGACAGCCTTTCTGCCGGCAAGTACGCGCTGGGCATCCACCGCCCGAAGTTCATGTTCCTCAGCGCCATGAGCCATCTGCAAGAGGGCGACACGTCGGGATTCCTCGACCGCCTCAAGGAGATTGTCAGCAAATATCCTCAGAACGAAATCAGCGAGCTGGCGGGCCTCATCGCCCAGGGCATGAGCGAGGGACGCCTGCTGACGTCCGGCTCACTGGGCAGCATCTGGCAGCGCCGCCTGATGGCTACCGGAGCCGAGGCCGGTGGCGTCGTCGATTCGGCCTCCGTCAAACCGTTCAGCGAGGAACGCGCCGCGCCCTTCATCTTCATGCTGGCCTACGAGGACGGCAGCGTCAACGACAACCAGCTGCTCTTCGAGATAGCCCGCTACAACTTCACCAACTTCATGGTGCGCAACTTCGAAATCACCATGCCCCGCCAGGGCGGCATCACCATGCTGCAGGTGAGCGGCTTCATGAACTTCGACGAGGCATGGAGCTACCGCCAGCGCCTCTATGCGGACGCCGACATGGCGGCACGCCTCTCGGGCATCCGTTCATACCTCCTCTCAGAGGAGAACCTCAAGCTGCTCTTCGAGGGACACAGCTTCGACGAATACCAGCAGTTCTTCGACGAGCACTTCACCACCCTGCCCATTCCCGACGACGACCAGCCCTCCACCCTCGACGAGCTGCTCTTTGACGAAGAAGAAGAACAGTAATTCAGTTAAGTGTTAAAAGTTAAGAAAACTACGCAAATGAAGAACGGCACCCTGCTCTGGATAGACGACGAGATAGATTTGCTGCGCCCGCACATCCTCTTCCTGGAGGACAAGGACTACGAGGTGCACACAGTATCGAACGGACGCGACGCCATCGACCGCTGTCGCGAAACCACCTACGACCTCATCCTGCTCGACGAGAACATGCCCGGCCTCAGCGGGCTGGAGACGCTGAACCTCATCAAGGAGGTCGCCCCCGGCACACCCGTCGTCATGGTCACCAAGAGCGAGGAGGAGAACATCATGAACCAGGCCATCGGCGCCAAGATTGCCGACTACCTCATCAAGCCCGTCAACCCCAGCCAAATCCTGCTGACGCTCAAGAAGAACATCCACCAGCGCGAGATTGTCACCGAGGTCACCACCACCGGCTATCAGCAGCAGTTCGGACGCATCACCATGCTCATCAACGAGGCCGAGACCGTCGATGACTGGAAGGAAATCTACCGCAACCTCGTGCGCTGGGAGCTGGAGCTCGAGCACACCGAAGGCAGCATGAGCGAGATGCTGCGCATGCAGAAAAAGGAGGCCAACCTGGAGTTCGCCCGCTTCGTGCGCCGCAACTACGAGCGCTGGATGGCACGCCCCGACGAGCGCCCCCTGATGAGCCCCGACGTCTTCAAGACACGCGTCTTCCCTGCCCTCGACAAGGGCGAGAAGGTCTTCCTCGTCGTGCTCGACAACTTCCGCTTCGACCAATGGCGCGTGCTGGCCGACGAACTGACGGAGTTCTTCTCCATCGACGAAGAGCTCTACATGAGCATCCTGCCCACCGCCACACAGTACGCCCGCAACGCCATCTTCTCGGGCCTCATGCCCAACAAGATTGCCGAGATGTTCCCCGACCTGTGGGTTGACGAGGACGAGGACGAGGGCAAGAACCTCAACGAGAAGCCCCTCATCCAGACGCAGCTCGACCGCTTCCGCCGCCGCAACACCTTCTCATACAACAAGGTCAACGACGCCGCCACCGCCGACAAGCTGGTGAGCCGTTTCAACGAGTTCGGGGGCAACGACCTCAACGTGGTGGTGTTCAACTTTATCGACATGCTCTCGCACGCCCGCACCGAGTCGCGCACCATCCGCGAGCTGGCCGCCGACGAAGCCGCCTACCGCTCGCTCACCCTCTCGTGGTTCCGCCACAGCCCCCTCAGCGACCTCATGCGCCGTCTGGCCGACACCGACTTCCGCATCATTATCACCACCGACCACGGCAGCATCCGCGTCAACAACCCCGTCAAGGTCGTGGGCGACCGCGCCGTCAACACCAACCTCCGCTACAAGCTGGGCAAGAGCCTCGCCTACAACCCCCGCGAGGTCTATGAAATCAAGGACCCGCGACGCGCGTTCCTCCCCGCCCCCAACCTCAGCACAGCCTACATCTTCGCCTGGGGCGACAACTTCTTCGCCTACCCCAACAACTACAACCACTACGTCACCTACTACCGCGACACCTTCCAGCACGGAGGCATCTCCCTCGAGGAGATGCTCATCCCCCTCATCACCCTCAAGTCAAAGAAAAAGTAACTGATGAATGTACCGCAGGCGGCAGTATCTCCCCTGACTCCTATTTCCTAATTCCTAATTCCTAACCCTTGACTATAGTGACCTTCACACTCTCCGAAATCCACGCCGCGGCGCGTGCCTTTGTGGACGACATGGGCGACCGCCGCCTCTTTGCCTTCTACGGCCCCATGGGCGCCGGCAAGACCACCTTCATCCGCGCCGTCTGCGAAGCCCTCGGCACCACCGACGTCGTCACCTCGCCCACCTTCGCCATCGTCAACGAATACTCCACCCCCTCCGGCCGCCCCATCTACCACTTCGACTTCTACCGCATCCGCCACCTCGCAGAGGTCTATGACATCGGCTACGAGGACTACTTCTACGGCTCCGACGGCATCTGCCTGATGGAATGGCCCGAGCTCATCGAGCCCCTCCTCCCCCCCGAAACCGTCCGCGTCACCATCGCCGTCCAGCCCGACGGCTCACGCCAAATCATTACAAACTTATAGAACACACCTTAAATATATAGATTAAAGCTCGGCGCTTCAGAAAAGGGCGATGCTTTTCTGTAAGTTTGACTATATTGGTAAACACGGGCCGCGTTTATATAAACAGGGGCCGCGTTTATATAAACACGGCCCCTGTTTACCAAAAACATCAAACGCTGCAAAAACCTTATACTACGCTTTCTGAAAAAAAAGCTACATTGCTACATAAACCACGCTATTCCACTGAAACTATCCCAGTTACGCTATGCAGATAGCCCCATTTGCTACATAATGCTACATAATGCTACATGACGCCACTCCAAAACCTATTGCGTCGCTACCCTTATACGGCTACCAGGACAAACTTGTCTTCGTCCGAACAGAAAAACCTCTGGAATGTTAAAAAAGAATAGTTTTTCAAACTTTTTGTCAAGTTTACTTGCTCTAATGTAAATTATACTTTACCTTTGCAGCGGATTTAATTCAACAAAAGTTATGAGAAAACAACATCTTCTTCCCCACGCATGGCAGTGGGTTGGCCTCGCGGCCTTGGTTGCAGGACTTGTCCTGAGTATTGTATTCTTTGTCCCCTCCGTCATCCGGGGCGAGTACGGAATGAGTGGTAGGATGGGAGGAACAGAGATTCTTGGCGTATTAAGCTATTACTTGCTACTACCCTTGTCCGCCATCATCCTTTGTTTCTCGCGCGAGAACATCGAGGATGAACGCATCGCCGAGTTAAGGATGAAAAGCCTTACCACAACGGCAGTCATCTTTGTCATCCTGCTCATCATTGCGCCTATAAAGGGCTTTTTCATTGGTAGATTGTGTTCTCCTACGTTTATGTGGAAATATAATCTGCTATTCGGCCAAAGCTGGTGGATGCTTTTCGTCTATCTGCTGATATTCAAAATCTCCTATTGGGTACAGAACAAACGTTACAGCGATGAAAAATAATATCCGCGTAGAGCGAGCGCGCCAGCGCATGACACAACAGGAACTGGCCGAGCGGACGGGCGTCAGCCGCCAGACCATCAACGCCATCGAGCAGGGCAAGTTCAATCCCTCCACCGTCCTCGCCCTCAAGATGTCCCTCGTCTTCGGCATCCCCGTCAACGAAATCTTCGAACTCGAGGAAGGCGACTGAACTCTCACTTTTCTTCCACTTTTTCGCCTGCGGCCGACCTGAAGTCGGCCGTTTTTTCGTTTTTTTGGGGTCTTTTTTAAAAAAAATGCGTCCAAGAACAATCTTTTAACTCAGGTGTACGGGAGTATGGTACCGACGGCGCTTAACTTTGCAGCGTCAAAAGAATTCAACAACCCTAAAAAAAGAAAACAATGAAAGAACAACCCACCGCCCCGCAGGCCAAGCGCCTCACCATCCACTACTACGCCAGCACCTTCACCGCAGGCCAGCGCCATTTCGTCCGCCGTCCCGCCATCGCCTGACCACGGAGAGAGAGATTTATCCGTTTCATCATTCACAATGGAAAAAGAGTCCTTACCGCTATGAACGCCATGATTATTCTTTTCTGCCTCCTCGTAGGAGCCATGATTGCTGCCGATTGGGCCGAAATCAAGAAGTGAACCTTGTACGTTCCAAAAACATCCACTACTTTTAATCCCCCTTTGGGGCTTTTAAGTAGGCTTCGCCTCGGAAAATCGCATAAAAACTTGCATTTCCTCTCGGCTCGCACTACTTTTGCAACCGCAATCCCCTAACACCGATTACGATGCAAAAGCCGGAAGAACTTTTTGGACGATACATCTGGTTCGTCAACACGCTGCTGCAAGCGGGCAGCGAGGGCCTCACGCTGATAGAGCTGAACGACAAGTGGCGCGCCACGCCCTTCAGCGAAGGCATGCCCATCAGCCGCACCACCTTCAATCGCTACCGCGATGTCATTGAGGAGATGTTCGGCATCATCACCGACTGCAACCACAAGACCTACTGCTACTTCATCGCCAACCCCGAAATTCTGCACACCCCCGGCGTCCACACGTGGATGCTGCGCTCGATGACGGTAGCCGGCGTCCTGCAATCGAGCGCCAGCCTCCACAACCGCATCCTGCTCGAGACCATGCCCACAGGCCAGGAGTTCCTACAGCCCATCATCGACGCCATGGCGCACAGCCACATCGTGCAGATGAAGTACCTGCGCTCGTTCGCCCTCATCCAGACATTCTACCTCATGCCCTACTGCCTGAAGGTATTCAAGCAGCGCTGGTATCTGGTGGGGCACAACACGGCATACCGCAGCGACGACATCCGCGTCTATGCACTGGACCGCGTGCTCGGCCTCAAGGAGACGGAGAGACCCTTCACCCTCCCCTCGGACTTCGACCCGAAAGCCTTCTTTGCCAACGACTACGGCGTCTATACAGGCGGTGACGAAGAAGTGGAGGACATCATCATCCGTGCCCACGGCCGTCTGCCCAACTACCTGCGCTCGCTTCCCCTCCATCCCAGCCAGCAGGAGATTGCCGAAGGCCCTCGCTACGCCGACTTCAGCCTGCGCCTGCGCCCCACCTACGACTTCATGCAAGAGCTCCTCTCGCAGGCCAACGAAGTAGAAATCATCGCCCCGCTCCACCTGCGCAAGTCCTTCGCCAAAATCCTCCGCTCCGCCGCCCGCCGCAATGCCGGTGCCCAAAAGACCAACAGCAAGAAAACTACCTGACAGCCATTCCTTGACCCGACAATGAAAAAATACGTTTACATAGCATTAGGTTTAGTAGCCGTGGCATTAGGAACGCTGGGCGTGGTGCTGCCCGGCCTGCCCACAACCCCATTCCTGCTACTGGCGTCGTGGCTTTTCTATCGTTCATCGCCGCGGCTGCAACAGTGGCTGCTGGCCTCGTGGCTTGGCAAGTACATCCGCAACTACCATCGCCACGGTGGCATGACAACCACACAGAAAGCAGGAGCCGTAGGCGTGATGGTCGTTATGGTTCTCCTCTCTACCTTTGTCTTCATCCCCAAAGGCTCTGTCGCCCGCATCATTGTGCCCGTCGCCGGCGCCATCGGCGTGCTAACAGTCATCTTCGCCGTCCCAAACGCCAAAAACGACGACTGACTCCACATCCCTTAATAAAAATATAAAAAAACATCGTGTCCGGAAGAACACGATGCAAAAAAAGAACAGGGATCCTATTTTACATGCTTTGTCATGTACCGTTCCACAGACGTTGCGTCTGGCCGGCAATCCCACTCTTTGCTCTCAAGATTATATACCACTTGACATTTTATGTCTGTATTCAACTCGCTGACATTCCAAAGCCGATAGTTGGATGATGTTTCGACCTCAGTATATTCGGACAAGAGCACAAGCGTCTTATTGAATTCATCAAGAACCCTCGAAGCCAATGCGCTGTATTTATTTGAGCTGTCGTTTGACAAGAATCGGAGGACTTCACGATAGCCAATCCGGTCTTCCTCCTTGAACATATTTTCCAGATAATAGTCCTCAGAAGCAACAATGGCATTACCAACCTCGTCTATCTCAGTCGTAAAGCCCTTTATAGAATCATTATAAGCTTCCATCTTCATCTCCTGCACGCTTTTTCCTGTCAGGGCAATGGTCATATCGGATAGGGCTTCTTCAATCATATTCTGATTGGCCATTTCGTTATAATCCTGAATCATCACGTTCATCAGTGCGATTCTATATCTTAGAATATCTTCTACATCCTTCTGGAACTCTTTCGGAGAAACAGAAGAGGATTGGCATGCCGTTAAAGCAACACAAACTACAAGGCCAATAAGCAACAGTTTTTTCATTTATAGTGTTTTCTACTTTGCGTAGTATTTCTGCGCTTCGGGAAGGTATTTCTGGATGTCCGCGATACGTTTGGTGTCGGAGGGATGGCTGCTCATGAAGGGAGGTATGGCCGTGGGGTTGGCCGCTGCCATTTTCTGCCAGAAGGTGACAGCTACGGAGGGATTGTAGCCTGCCATAGCCATGAAGATAAGGCCCATGCGGTCAGCCTCCAGCTCGTGCTTACGGCTGTAGGGGAGCATGACGCCATAGTTGGCGCCCAGGCCATAGACGGTCTGCCCCAGCTGGCGGGCGGCCTCGCTGCGCGTGCTGAGGGCGGCGTCAAGGATAGCCGAACCGTAGGAGGCCAACATCTGCTGCGAGAGACGCTCGTTGCTGTGCTTGGCCACGGCATGCGCCACCTCGTGGCCGAGGACGACGGCGAGGTCGTCGTCGCTCTGGCAGAGCTGCATGATACCCTCATAGACGACAATCTTGCCGCCAGGCATGCAGAAGGCGTTCATCTCATCGTCCTTCACAAGGTTGAACTCCCAACTGTACTGCGCCACTTCAGCAGCAAGGCCATTGTCGGCGAGGAACTTCTCCGTGGCTGCAGCGATTTTCTTTCCCACACGCTGCACCATGGCGGTCTGCGCGGCATTGGTGCTGCGGGTGGCGGTGGTCATGTACTCGTTGTACTGGGTGAGACTCGACGACAGCACTTCGTTGTCGCTGACGAGCATCACGCGGTTACGCCCCGTCAGGGGCACACTGGCACAGCCGGCAAACAGCACGGCCGTAAAGGCCAGAAGAGGCAAAAGGATTCTTTTCATATTGTTTTTTAATAGGGGGCTATGGGAACTATAGGAACTATAGGGACTATAGGGACTATAGAAACTATAAACATCGCTACTGGGAAACGGGTTGGCCGTTGATGATGCAGTTTTCGATGATGAGGGGTTCGACGCTGTATTGGTCGGGGCGTTCCTCCATATCGAGGAAGGTGCGGCACGTCATGTTGAGGTTGCGCAGCGTGACGTTGGCGGAGGTGCTGTAGGGTGTGTCGGGACGGCCTTTAAGGTCGAAGAACTGCGTCCAAGGATGGACGAAGACGATGCGTGTGGCGCTGCCTGTGATGTCCTCCACGCGAATGTATTCGTAACGCTGGGGCGTGTCGGGGCGCATCTTGAGCCAGAGGATGCGGTCGGCGCCTTCGACATGGCAGCGACGGAGGATGACATTGTGGTTCAGCAGACTCTCGGAGCCGCAGGTGAGCGCCCCGTGGCAGAAACCGTAGGTGCAGTTCTCGATGATGATGTTGCGGTTGGGGCCGTTTCCGACGGTGTCCTTGTCGGCCCAAGGTCCCTTGCCGCCCTTGAGGGCCACGGCATCATCGTTGACGTCCATATAGCAGCCGTGGATGAGGACGTTGGTGCAGACGTCGATGTCGAACGCGTCGCACGAAGGGGCTTTGACAGGCCCCTTGCTGGGGGCATGGGTGTAGAGGCCGAGGGCCTTGACGTTCTCCGAGCGGTAGATATGGCAGGTCCAGAAGGGGCTGTTGAGGAAGCGGGCATCTTGCAAGGTGACGTTGCGGCAGTCCTGCACGAAGACGAGGCGCGGACGCATCTCCTCGAGGTTGGTACACTGGGGATTGTATTGCCGCCGAAGCCAGAACGAGCGCCAGTAGCGCTCACCATTGCCGTTGAGCGTGCCCGGACCGCTGATGGTGAAGCCGTCCAGCCCGATGGCATTGACGAGTGCCATGAAGTAGCGGATATTCTGTCCTTCGAGACGGGTGTCCCCCAAGGGAAAGTCGCCGATGAAGTCGCTGCCCTTCAGCACCGCGCCCTCGCAGAGGTGCAGGTGAGTGCCTTGTCGGAAGAAAAGCGAGCCGCTGAGGAACGTTCCTTTGGGCACAACGATGACTCCCCCGCCCTCGCTGGCAGCGCGGTCGATGACAGCCTGGATGGCTTCGGTCTGCAGCAGGGTGCTGTCGTGCCGGACACCATAGTCGGTCAGCACATACTGCCGGCCAAGCGCAGCAAGCTCCACGCGGGCCGTGTCGCTGAACCAGGCCGGGATAGGCGTCCCGTCGGGCCACAGTTCAGCAGGCTTGCGCCGTTTCGGTGCTCTCGCGCCTGCAGCCAGGCAGAACAACGCCGCCACCACGACGGCAAAGACTTTCAACGGGGTGTTCTTCATTTCTTTTTCCGTTTTTCTGCGCAAAAGTAATAAAGAACATGGAAGCATCAAAGAAAAAAGTCAAAAAAACACCTTAGCGCAATTAAAAAAGAGGTATTCGTTTCGCTCGGCAAAGAGAAAAAAATACTCTTTGCTCTTGCTTACTCGCATTTTTGTCACTACCTTTGCAGACATTTTTGTTATACCCTAATTTATTTAAATAAAAACATCATGAAAATTTCTCACATTGAACATCTGGGAATTGCTGTGAAGAGCATCGAAGAGGCTCTTCCTTACTACGAGAACGTGCTGGGTCTGAAATGCTACAAGACCGAGGTTGTTGAAGACCAGAAGGTGAAGACGGCCTTCCTGATGGTAGGTCAGACGAAGCTGGAGCTTCTTGAGCCGACAAGCGAGGAGAGCACCATCGCCAAGTTCATGGCCGACCGTGGCGGCAAGGGCGGTCTGCACCACATGGCTTTCGCCATCGAGGACGGCGTGGCGGGTGCACTGGCAGAATGCACTGAGAAAGAAGTCCGCCTTATCGACAAGGCTCCCCGCCCAGGTGCCGACAGCATGATGATTGCCTTCCTGCACCCGAAATCGACGCAGGGCGTCCTGACCGAACTGTGCGAGAAGAAAGCCTGACCGGCGCTTTCAGACACCGATAATCAAAAAAAGAACAAAACAATAGTAAAACCACAAAATGAGCAACCAATTAGACAAAATCAGACTGCTGGTTGAGAAGCGTGAGAAAGCACGCCTCGGCGGTGGCGTAAAAGCCATCGAGAAACAGCACGAGAGAGGTAAGTACACGGCTCGCGAGCGCATCGCCATGCTGCTCGACGAAGGTTCGTTCGAGGAGTTCGACATGTTCATGCAGCACCGCTGCCACAACTTCGGCATGGAGAAGAAGCAGTACGACGGCGACGGCGTGGTGACCGGCTACGGCACCATCGACGGACGTCTGGTGTACGTCTTCGCCCAGGACTTCACGGTAAACGCCGGCTCGCTGTCCGAGACACTGGCACAGAAGATTTGCAAGGTGATGGACCTGGCCATGAAGATGGGCGCACCCGTCATCGGCATCAACGACTCGGGCGGTGCCCGCATTCAGGAAGGCGTCAACGCCCTGGCCGGCTATGCCGAAATCTTCGAGCGTAACATTCTGGCCAGCGGTGTCATCCCCCAGATCAGCGGCATCTTCGGCCCCTGCGCAGGCGGCGCCGTCTATAGCCCTGCCCTCACCGACTTCACACTGATGATGGAGAACACGTCATACATGTTCCTCACCGGCCCCAACGTCGTCAAGACCGTGCTGGGCGAAGTGGTTACCCAGGAACAGCTGGGCGGCGCCAGCGTGCACAGCACCAAGAGCGGCGTCACCCACTTCACCGCCAAGACCGAGGAGGAGGCTCTGGCCATGATTCGCAAGCTGCTCTCCTACATTCCCCAGAACTATAAGGAGAAGACGCCCGTCGTCCCCTGCAACGACCCCATCGACCGCCTGGAGGACAGCCTGAACGAGCTGATGCCCGACAACCCCAACACGCCCTACGACATGTATGAGGTCATCGGTGCCATCGTCGATAACGGCGAGTTCTTCGAGGTTCAGCCCAACTATGCCAAGAACATCATCGTGGGCTTCGCCCGCTTCAACGGCGAGAGCGTGGGCATCGTGGCCAACCAGCCGAAGCAGATGGCCGGCGTGCTCGACTGCAACGCCAGCCGCAAGGGCGCCCGCTTTGTCCGCTTCTGCGACGCCTTCAACATCCCCATCGTCACGCTCGTTGACGTCCCCGGCTTCCTCCCCGGCACGGGTCAGGAGTACAATGCCGTCATTCTGCATGGTGCCAAGTTGCTCTACGCTTTCGGCGAGTGCACGGTGCCCAAGGTGACCGTCACCCTGCGCAAGAGCTACGGCGGCAGCCACATCGTCATGAGCTGCAAGCAGCTGCGCGGCGACATGAACTACGCCTGGCCGTCGGCCGAGATTGCCGTCATGGGTGCCAGCGGCGCCGCCAGCGTCCTCTATGCCAAAGAGGCAAAGGCCCTCAAGGACGAAGGCAAGGTCGAAGAGGCAAAGGCCTTCATCGCCGAGAAGGAGAAGGAGTACACCGACCTCTTCGCCAACCCCTACAACGCTGCCAAGTACGGCTACATCGACGACGTCATCGAGCCGCGCAACACGCGCTTCCGCATCATCCGCGCCCTCGACCAGCTGCGCGACAAGCGTCTTTCATTGCCCGAAAAGAAACATGGCAACATCCCATTGTAACACCCGCAAACAGAGACACGCACTATGGTATTAGCAACAACCTGGTCCGACATGTGGGCCATGACGGGAATCGGTTTCGGTACCGTCTTCGCAATCCTGCTGTTGCTGGTGCTGATTCTGGGCATCTTCAACATAGTTGCCAAGAAGAAACCCAGCGCAACACCCGCCCCGGCGGTGGAGGCCAAGCCGGCAGCCAAGCCTGCAGCCCTTGCCGCACCTGCCGCCAAAGCAGCCGACGACGACATCGTCGCCGTGGCTACGGCGCTCTGTCTGTACTTTCAGGAGGTGCACGACGAAGAGAGCTATGTCCTCACCATCCGTCACCACAAGCACACAGCCTGGCATCCCGAAAGCTATTAACTCCCCCGTTTACTTACCCTTTTAGCAAAACAAGACAATGAAAGATATCAAATTCAAGATTGGCGACAAGCAGTATGAAGCCAGCGTCGCCGAGAAAGAGGACGGCAAAGTGGAAGTGACCGTCAACGGCAAGGCCTACACCGTGGAGGTGGAGCGCGAAGCCCCCAAAGCAAAGCCCGTGAAGGTGCAGGCTCCTGTGGCTGCTGCACCTGCCGCTGCCGCCGCCCCCGCTGCCGCCCCCGCCCCGAAGGCTGCCCCCACGGCCGGCGCCACCACCGTCAATGCACCCCTGCCTGGCAACATTGTCAAGGTGCTCGCCACCGTCGGACAGGCTGTCAAGCCCGGCGACACCCTTCTCGTCATGGAAGCCATGAAGATGGAGAACAACATCGTAGCCGAGTCCGAAGGCTCCGTCAGCCGCATCCTCGTGCAGGTCGGACAGACCGTGCAGAGCGGCGATGCCCTCGTAGAGATTGCATAACCCACCCGACAAGTAAGACAGTTACAGAAACATGAAACGCGCACTCAAATTATTGACGACATTTGCTTTGATGATTCTTGTCGCCGTGCCGACCTTTGCCCAGGACTTCAATGCTGGAGAGACGCTGGGTAAGTTCGTCCGCGAAATGGGTTTCCTCCAGTTCTTCAGTGGCATGGGTTGGGGCAATGCGGTGAAGATTGCCATCGCCTGCATCTTCCTCTATCTGGCCATCGTCAAGAAGTACGAGCCCCTGCTTCTGCTGCCCATCGCCTTCGGCATGCTGCTCAGCAACATCCCCGGCGCCGGCATGTTCCACACCTCCATGTGGAACGATGAGTTCCTGAACCCCGACAGCCCCTTCTTCCACAGCTACCGTCATGTGCTGGCTGAGGGCGGCCTGCTCGACGTACTCTACGTGGGTGTCAAGCTCGGCCTCTACCCCTGCCTCATCTTCATCGGCGTGGGTGCGATGACCGACTTCGGTCCCCTCATCGCCAACCCGAAGAGCCTGCTGCTGGGCGCTGCCGCACAGCTGGGCATCTTCATCGCTTTCCTCGGTGCCTATGGCCTGGGCTTCACGCCTGCCGAGGCCGGTTCCATCGGCATCATCGGTGGCGCCGACGGCCCGACGTCCATCTTCCTCACCTCGAAGCTGGCGCCCCACCTCCTCGGCCCCATCGCCCTGGCGGCCTACAGCTACATGGCGCTTGTGCCGGTCATCCAGCCCCCCATCATGAAGCTGCTCACCACCAAGGAAGAGCGTAAAATCAAGATGAAGCAGTTGCGTCCTGTCAGCCAGAAGGAGAAGATTATCTTCCCCGTCGTGGTTGCCATCGTCGTCAGCCTCATCCTCCCCTCCGCCGCCACGCTCATCGGCTGCCTCATGCTGGGCAACCTGATGAAGGAGTGCGGCGTGGTGGAACGTCTGAGCAAGACAGCCCAGAACGACCTCAACAACATCGTGGTCATCTTCCTCGGCCTCTCCGTCGGTGCTACGGCTACCGCCGAGACGTTCATCTCCCTCAAGACCCTCGGCATCATCGTTATGGGTGTCACCGCCTTTGCCGTCGGCACCGCTGGTGGCGTGCTGCTGGCCAAGCTGATGAATGTGTTCTCGAAGGAGAAGGTCAATCCGCTCATCGGCTCTGCCGGTGTCAGCGCCGTGCCTATGGCTGCACGCGTCAGCCAGGTCGAAGGGCAGAAGGCCGATCCTACCAACTTCCTGCTCATGCACGCCATGGGCCCGAACGTGGCTGGTGTCATCGGCTCGGCCGTTGCCGCAGGCATCCTGCTGAACATGCTGGGATAAGACCCGAATCAAAGGGGGGGGCACACAATGTCCCCTGCCTCTTTATTTTAGCGGGCGCTACACGATTGTGGCGCCCGCTATCGTTTTACCATCTTTTCAGTTTCTACAGCTCTTCCAGGAGGATTTCCAGTCAATCTCAGTTCCCCCAGCCAATCCAGCCCTTCGCCCCCCTACGGAACAATAAAGTTCAAGAACTCCGGCATGAGGGCTATCTCCAGCGGGCAGGAGTAGTTCAGTTTCTTTCCATCCACACATACGCTGGCGTTCTGCGCATCGTAGAGGATGAACTTCTTTGTTCGGAACGGACGCACCTGCTCGTGGTTGAGCAGCTTGCCCTTCAGCAACATGCGCAGTCCCTGCACCATCTGCCAGAACTTGGGCCGGTAGATAACCGAAACGTCCAGCCAGCCGTTGTAGGGCACGGCGCTCGGCGTCATGCCGTAGCCACGCGAGTTGCCCACACATAGGGTCATTATCTTCTCGTTCACCACTTCCTCGTTCACCTTGAAGTGCATCTTGTATAGCGTACGCTCCACAAACAGGCGCACCATGCTGATGATGTACGTCGGGTTGCTCTTGCCCCAGAACTCCTTGCAGAAGTCGCTGATTTCGATGGCACGGGCGCCCAGGCCGATGTTCACGGCCATCAGGAAATAGCGCTTCACCACCGTGTCTGCCTCGTCCTTGAACGAGCAGTAGCCGATGTCGATGCGTCTGCGGTTCCCTTTGATGATGCAGTCGATGGCTTTCTTGTACTCATCGACACCCAGCCCCCAGAAGTCGGCAAAGTCGTTGCCCACGCCGTTGGCGATGATGGCGAGGGAGATGTCGTCGAGATTTTCGACGGACGACGTCATGATGCCGTTCAGCGCCTCGTTGACGGCACGGTCGCCGCCCACGATGACGATGGTCTTGTAGCCGTTGTCCACCAGCATACGCGCCAGGCGTTCCACCGAGCCGTAGTCCTCCGACTGCACATAGTCGTACTGCACCTTCCGTTGATCCAGCACATCCTTTATCTGAAGCCATCGCTTGTGGCGTTGCCTCACGCCGGCCATGGGCACATAGATGATGCCCCAGCGGTCTGACATGTTATTGTTGCTCATATATCTTGTTGTTTGTTTTGTTTCAACCATTCCATGATGCGCCCGACCTTTTCGTCGGTAGGCAGGGCGTAGTCAATCCACTCTATGTGGATGCCGCGATGCTCCATGCCGCGGAACCAGGTCATCTGCCTTTTGGCAAACTGGTGTATGGCGGTTTCCAGGCCGGCTACCATCTCGTCGTACGACATCTGCCCCAGCAGACATTTCGTCAGGTACTTGTACTCCAGTCCATAGTAGATGAGGTCCTCGGGCGGGATGCCCTCGTCCAGCAGGCGTCGCACCTCATCCAGCATGCCGTCGTCCAGCCGCTGATGCAGCCGCCGGGTTATTCGCTCGCGCCGCACCTCGCGGGGGATGTCGATGCCGACAACCAGGCTGTTGATGTGGGGGAACTCCTCTTCCTCGCGCGGATGTGCGGCGTAGTATGCCTCAATCTCTATGCCGCGCACGGCCCGCTTCACCGTATCGACGTCCGTGGTGTTGTGGAGCGTCTTATACCTTTTTAAAATAAGGGTGAGTTCCTCCAGCGACTTCCCCTCCAGCTCGCGGCGCAAGGGTTCGTTCACGGGCACCTGCACCAGCCTGAAGCCGCGCAGCACGGCCTCCACGTACATGCCTGTCCCTCCGCAAAGCACCGGCGTCTGGCCGCGTGCCTTCAGGTCGGCATACACGTTCAGGAAATCGCGCTGATACTCATAGACGTTGTATTTATACCCGGGCTCGCAGATGTCGATGAGATAGGCCTCCACCCTCCGTCCGTCGGCCAGCTCGTAGTCGGCCTTGTCCTTCCCCGTGCCCAGGTCCATGCGGCGATAGACCTGCCGGCTGTCTGCGCTGATGACACCCGTGCCCAGCCTGTCAGCCAGCGCCACGGCAAGCGATGTCTTGCCGCAGGCCGTCGGGCCAACAAGGGTTACAAGGTCATAAGAACGCATTTTCTGCACGGGCTACTGAGGTTTTCTAAACGGAATACTTCCTATTGAAATGCAAATATAGCGGATTTTTCTTTCTTCTTACGCACAAATTGTTTATTTTTGCGAAAAATTTACATTCAACGCCTCATGTCACTGATTAGCTATCACGCCGTACACATCCACCAGCAAGAGATGATTGTCCTCGAAGATGTCAACCTCGACGTCGGGAGTGGCGAGTTTGTCTATCTCATCGGCCCTGTGGGCTCGGGCAAGAGCAGCCTCATGAAAACCATGTACGGCGAGCTCGACATCGCCGACGGCTCGGCCGAGGTGCTGGGCTACGACATGCGGCGCATCAAGCGCGGACAGATTCCCGCCCTGCGCAAGCGCATCGGCATCGTCTTCCAGGACTTCCAGCTGCTCATCGACCGCAACGTGCACGACAACCTCGACTTCGTGCTCCGTGCCACCGGGTGGCGCGAGCGCCCGGCACGCGAACAGCGCATCCGCGAGGTGCTCGAACAGGTGGGCATGGAGACGAAGGGCTACAAGATGCCGCACGAGCTGAGCGGCGGCGAACAGCAGCGCATCGTCATCGCCCGCGCCATCCTCAACTCGCCCGAAATCATCCTGGCCGACGAACCCACCGGCAATCTCGACGCAGAAACCGGCAAACGCATCGTGGAACTGCTGCGCAGCATTCGCGACACGGGCAGCACCGTCATCATGAGCACACACAACCTCTCGCTGCTCGACGCCTTCCCCGCACGCGCCTACCGCTGCGAGAACCACCACCTCGTCGCCATTGTGCCGAAGGCACAATGGATAATTGAAAATTAACAATTGATAATATCCATTGTACATGTCCATTGTACATTGTACATTGTCCATTGTACATTATACATTATCCATTAACGAAGTTAAAAATGAACCCCACCCAGTATATCCTTCTGGCCACCTGCGGCCTGCTGTTCATCATACAGATACTCTACCTGTTCCTGCTCTACAACGTAAAAAGGATAGCCTCACCCCTAACCCCTAACCAAATTCCTAATTCCTCATTCCTAATTCCTAATTCTACTAACCTCCCACTCCTCTCCGTCGTCATCCCCACCTCCAATCAGGATTTCCTGCTGCAAAAGAACCTCCCTCAGATTCTCGAGCAGGACTACCCCGCTTTCGAGGTCATCGTCGTTGACGACAACTCCACCGACGAGACGGCCGACATCCTCCAGCAGCTTCAGGCACGCTATCCCCACCTGCGCACCACATTTGTCCCGCCCACCTCGCGCCGCATCAGCCACCACAAGCTCGCCCTCACCCTCGGCATCAAGGCCACCAGGGGCGAGTGGCTCGTCTTCACCGAAGCCAACTGCCACCCCGCCACCAACCAGTGGCTGCGCAGCCTGGCCACTCAGACAGCAGACCTCAGCCGTCAGACAACTGCCGTCGTCGGCTACACGGGCTACGATGCCTCGCGCGGCCTCTCCGCCGCCCTGCGCTGCTACGACACCCTGCTGCACGGCCTGCGCCTGCTCGGCCTCGCCTCGCACGGCAAGGCCCACATGGCCTACGGCACCAACCTGCTCTATCGCCGCGACATCTTTTTCGGCGACGCCAAGGGCTACTCGCGCCACTTGAACCTCGAGCGAGGCGACGACGACATCTTCGTCAACGAGAACATCCGTCCCGCCCACATCCGCGCCGCCGTCAGTCCCGATGCCGTCGTCCGCTGTGCCGACACCTCGCGCCGCCACTGGCGTCTCGAACGTCTCGGCCGCATCGCCACCCGTCGCTATCTGCGCGGCATACGTCCCCTCACGCTCGGTTTCGAAACGCTCTCACGCGTGCTCTACCTCCTCGCCACCCTCGCCGCCATCATCCTCTCCCTGCCGGCAGTTCATCGTTCACTTTCGGGTGACCAGTCGCCCGTCTGGTGGCTCGTGATAGGCGTCGCTGCCCTGCTCTGGCTCATCCGCTACGTCCTCAGCTGGATGGTCTGGAACCGCTCCTCCCGTGCCCTCGGCGAACGCTCCTTCGGCCCCGCCCTGCCCCTGCTCGAAGCCCTCCACCCCCTCTGGGAACTCGCCCTCCGCATCCAGTACCTCTTCTCCTCCAAACAACGCTACCGCCGCAAACTGCTCTAAGAGAATGTAACTGAAGTTTCGGAAGCATGCTAAATCTTTGGTGTTTAGTCGCCTGCGGCGAGAAATCCATCAAATCTATACAAATCAAACAGATCTATTATGAAAAATTTAAAAAGATTTGTAAGATTTCTGTCACGAAGTGACACTCATTACAAGGAATTTACCACTTCCGAAACTTGAGGAATGTAAAATATAGTGACGGGTTGCGAAGTGCCCTTTCCTATAACAAACTCCCCTCTGCTGCGCGGTTTTCTTTTTGACCCGTCACAAGAATACGCCGTGTCCGCACCAACGGCTTACAGTTTCTCATCCCCATAGCCTCATCGCAAACCCCATCGGCACGTAGCATCAAACGTCGTATCGACAGAATCAAACGCTGGCAAATTAGAATCAAACGCTGGCAACACAGAATCAAACGCTGGCAACACAGAATCAAACGCTGGCAACACAAAATCAAACGCTATACGCCTTGCCGTTGACAAGGAGGAATTTCTTCGAAAATGATTATCCGCGCTTTCTGCGTGACCCAAACACCACACGCCATCACACGCGAAGTGACTCCCCTCTTCCATCATACATCTTCCATCATACAACATACATCATACATCTTCCATCATACATCTTTTGTGACGGGTCAAAAAGAAAACCGCCCAGCAAAGGGCACTTTGTTATAACAACGGGCACTTCGCAACCCGTCACAACCTCCCAACTGTCCCCAGTTCATACGCCCGCGCCACTCCAAAAAAGCATTACTTTTTGTTTAAAAAGTAGTGCTTTTTGCCACAAATGCACTACTTTTTCAAAAAAAATGACTACGTTTTCAACTCGTTTTGACTACGTTTTCGAACGATTTAGACTACATGCCGTTCAGCCGGATTTGCAATCCGGCTGCGCTGAGTTGGGGATTTGTAATCCCGGGCCTTTGGACGAGACTAATGGCGGGGGATTGCAAATCCCCCTACTCGTGTGTTGGGGATTGCAAATCCCCAACAACGGATGTTCGGCAGCATAGGCCGCGGCGGTCACTCTACGGGCGGGAAAGCGCTGATGCGCAGGCGGGCAGCACCCATGGGGATGAGGGTGACGGGCTCCAGCGGGCCACGCGGGGCATCGGCATCGGGGAGAATTTGGCAGAGGCCTGTCTCGTCCTGTCCCCACGTGGGGACGCGGGCGCCACGCGCGCTGACGCGTAGGGGGACACTCCCGGTGGTGAAGGGGAAGTTGTCCGTCGGCCAGGTGCCCCACTCCACCTTCATGCCCTTTACATCAGGCAGAAGGGCGTAGTTCCACGGCGTGGTGGGATAGATTTCGTACGAAGGCCATTGGCTGTCGTCGGCTCCTTCCTGCCAGCCGGAGTCGTGCTGGGCTGTCTTGCGGGAGTTCTGCTTCTCGTACCGCTCGCCGATGAGGAGGCTCATCGTCAAAGGGCCGTAATCGACGGTCACGCTGTTCTTGTTCAGTGCCCAGCGGCGCAGCGAGAGAGTCATGGGGAAGTGGAGCTTCACCTCGTCGCCCGACTGCCACGCTCGCTCTATGCACAGCAGGCCCCCGCTGGTGACGCGGCAGGGAACGGACACGCCGTTGACGGAGACGTGTGCAGCAGGCGTCCACGAAGGAATGCGCAGGTAGAGGGGGAAGCTGACGGCAGCTGCGCCTCTTTTACTTCCCCTCTTTGCCCTGTCCAACGTAACCGTCAGGGTGACGTCCTCGTCAAAGGGATAGTGTGTCTGTTCGTCGAGCGTCACCTGCTGCCCGTCGGCAACGAGCAGACGGGCCGTGCAGTCACCATAGATGAGGAGGGCAGCACCACCGTCGGCACTGGCCAGGACGAGGTTCTGGGCGTAGTAGGGCCAGGCCATCGTATGGTTGTGCTGGCAGCAACGCGACGAGAAGGGGTTCATCATCAGGTAGGGGCCAGGGTTGTCGATGCCGGGATGGTGGTTGCGGCTGTCGGCCTGCACCATGTTGGGGCTGGTGATGTAGCGCAGCGAGCGCTGGTCGGGCATGAAGGCAGCGGGCAGGCTGTTGAAAGCCACGTCCTCGAGGTTCTCCATCCAGAGCACGTCGCCCGTCTGGGCCATGAGGATTTCGTCGCTCAGCATCTGCTCGACAAAGCCGCATGTCTCGGTGCCCTGACGGGGGTCGATGTAGCCGTGACGGCAGTTCTCGTCCGAGCCGAACATGCCACCGGGCACCTGGCCGTAGATGCGACGGATGAGGTGGAAGTCGTTGTAGGTAGCACGCAGGGCCGCAGGGTCGCGGCTGACGAGGTAGTACTCGGCCGGCTCGCGGAAGCACTCGGCCACATTCACATTGTGCCAGTTGGGCAGGGTGCTCTCCTGCATCCAGTTGGCGGTACAGCGGTGAATCTTCTCGGCCAGCTCCAGCAGGAAGGGCTCGCCCGTGCGGTTGTAGAGCCAGATGACGCTGAGCAGGTTGTCGCCGCCGCGCGAATTCTCCCAGTAGTGGCGCAGGAATTTCTCCTCGGGATAGGCCAACTCCCACTTGTAGTAGGCCGTGAGGACGGGCAGCACGCGGGGGTCGGCGCTATAGTCGTAGTAGTCCTGGAGAATCTGGAGAGCCAGCATGTTGGCCCACACCTCACGTCGTCCTTCGCGGTCGTTGGCCGGGCCGAGGAAGCCGTCGGGCTTGCTGCTGCGCAGGATGGCCTCGACCCACAGCTTCGTTTCGGCAAGCATATCCTTGTCGCCCAGCATATAGGCCATGTTGCTATAGCCGCGCAGCCAGTAGGGCACCTCCTCCCAGCCGTGCGAGCCTCCCTCCTCGAGCCATGCGTTGTCCTTCTTGTCAAGCCAGACGCTAATCTCGCCCAGCCGTCCAGCCAGGCCATTGCTCTGACGGCGAATCATCTCGCCCACCCAGCCACGCGGGGTGACGGAGGTGACGGGCAGTTTGATGAAGGGGTTGGCAGGCAGCGGAGCGCGGTTGTTCACATAGTTCTGGCTCGACGCTGCGATGTCGGAAGGGAGCACCATCCGTGCGCTTGTTTGGGCAGACACGATGAATGAAAAATGAATAACAAACAGAGCAGCGAGAGCAAAGGAGCTTGCTCGTTTTGTCGAGTCGCGTTGTTTGAAAACATAGTTAATGAACAATGAAAAATAGAATGCCTTGCTTCTCATAGCTCTTTCCTTTATAATTATGAATTATCCTTTGTTTCATTCGGATGCAGGTAGTTGGCGGGCATCTGCGTGTCGATGCCGTCGCGGCGGGCATAGATATGGGGCGACATGATTTCCACCCCCTCCTCGAAGAAGCGCCGCAGCAGGTTCTGATGCAACTCGGAGTAGATGCGGGGCAGCGTCTCAGAGTTGTCCGTGAAAGCGTTTATCTCGTATTCCACGTAGAAGTCGTCGAGTGCCGTCGTCATCATAAAGGGCTTGGGGTTCTTCTTTATGCCCTTGGTTTCGGCCGCAGCCGACTCCATGATGTGCTTGATCTGCTGCCAAGGCACGTCGTAGCCGATGGTCACCTTCGTGTGGACGATGAGGCCATAGGTCTTGGCCGCCTCGGTGTAGTTGGAGGTCTGCGAGCCCAGCATGTTGGAGTTCTGGATGGTGACAATCTCGTTCTTGCGCGTACGGATGCGGGTGACGAGGATATTCTTCTCGATGACCTCGCCCACCGTGTCGCCCACCTTGATGTAGTCGCCGATGTGGAAGGGGCGCATGTAGGTCATCACCATGCCGGCCATGACGTTGCCGATGATGGACGTGGAGCCGAGGGACACCAGCAGACCGACGAAAACCGAAACGCCCTGGAAGACACCCGAATCGGAATTGGGCAGCAGAGGCCATATCATCACCAGCATCAGGGCGTAGCAGAGGATGCGCAGGATGTAGAACGTGGGTGCCGCCCAGTCGGCATAGAAGCCGCCCAGCTTGAGGTGTCCACTCTCTATCTCGCCCGAGAAATACTTCAGCCCCTTCACCAGATAGCGGAAGCAGAGGTAGATGATGGCTATCTTGAACACATTGGGCAGATAGCCTACAAGGGCACCAAGGATTTCCTTGACGGGATTCCAGATGTAGCCGATGATGGTGTAGGTAAACGTCTTGGTCTCGGGGAAGATGGAGAAAAGCATCGGCACAGAGATGAACAGCTGCAAGATGATGACAAGAATGCGCAACACCTTGTATAAGAACATGACCACGACGCCCTGCCGATGGACATTAAGGAACTCATAGTCCTTCAGCCGGATGGGCTTGATTATGCCCATCACCTTGCGCATGGCCCTGAAACGCCACTTCCTGAACAGTTTGTTGGTGAGCTTGATGAGCCAGACCTGTGCCGCAATAAGCAGCAGGGCGAGGAACAGCCCCCACAGCTTACGCTGCAGGCCATACGTCTTGTGAAGCTGCGTTATCTTCTTCTGGATGACGCTGACGTAGTCCTCAGCCAGCTCCGCACGCGGCTTGCCTTGCCAGAGGGCGTCGGTGTCTGTGATGGTAAGCAGGACATCATTGCCCGCCATAATGTCCGACGAGAAATCCCCCTCGAACACATACAGCGAGTCTGGTTTGAAGACAAGCCTGCGCCCCAGCGCCTCAATCTTCTCCTGTGCCGCTGCCACACGGGCCTCGGGCAGCGTGCCGCCGCTACGGGCATAGAGCACGAGCAACGTGTCGTCGTCCACAATGAGCGGCGAGCCCTTCGTCACCTTGCGCAGCGAGTCGATGCGATGTTGCCGCTGCGCAGCCGCAAGGGAGTCCATGCGGGCACTATGTCCCTGGCGGTCAAGCTCCTCCTGAAGCATGATGCGTTGCAGCTGCAACTCCTGCACCTGCGTCATCAGCACCTGCACCACCGAGTCCAGATTCAGCCTCGCCGTATCGCCCATCTCATGCTCGGCATAGCCAGGCAGGACGCCAAAAGCTCCCAACAAAAAACAGAAAAAGAACGCAAAATGTTTTTTCATTACCATGACAAGAATTCTATGCGATTGCAAAGATAATGCAAGCAATGGAATTTGCCAAATAAAAATAGTTATACCCTCTCAATGTACGCCCAAAATCCCATCATTTACCCAACCCCTATTCCAGTCTTATCAAAAAGCCGCACGGCCTTTTTCAGCCCATGCGGTTAATTTCCTAATCGTCAGATTCTCGTCGCAACAGTTTCACTTCACCTCCTCGAAAACGACTTTAACTGACTATCAATGCGTTAGCACCAGATGTTGCACACATGTCGCAAAAACGGAAATAACCATTGATAATCAACATGTTACAAAATCACTGCAAAGGTACAGATTTCTCCCCGAATAACCAAAAGAAAACACAGAAAAAATCACAAGCTTGCCACATTTTTTAGATTTAGATTGGCTATGGAATGCAGAAATGGCAACAAAACGACGAATGGAGCAGGACACATGGAAGCTCTCTCTCTATTCATTTTCTTGGTTAACAGATGCTTCTTCTGTGGAAATAAAAGGCGTAACTTTGTCCACATTGTCATATTCTCCTTCATTAGTCAAACGATATTTTATTTTGAGGCTGACCATAGGGTATTTATCAGGCTTAAAGAATAACTTTGGCCCCCATATTGCTGTAAATAAAGAATACTGATTAGCCTTATCGCCAAGTTTAGTCTTTATTGGTTCTTCAAGTAATTCTGGATGCTCAGATATCTTTTCAAGAGACAGCCAAAGTCCATATAAAGCATTCATCTTCTCCAAACATAACTTCTTCTGTTCTTCTGCTGTTGGTTCATGGAAATCCATGAATGGTCGGTCTTCAAATCTCATAACGTAAACCATCTGAGAGAAAACTTCAGTGTTACAATTTAATGAGAGAATTTTGATTCCTTTATAAGAGTACTTATGATCTGCTTCTTTCTTAAGATCTTTTATTGTACCAATATAGTAGTCAAAATAAAGTCCAAAGGCAATTATATAATGTTGCTCGTTGAGATTTAGTTTATCAATGGCTTGGAACAAATCTTCTGATGACAAACTGTAGTCCGTTTGACTATGTTCCGCAAAGAACGAACTCGCAAACATATGATAGAAATTATGTAACATATAGGATGACATACAACCAGCAATGCCAGCATGTCCCACATCTGGGTTATTCAAAAAAGCAGTATTTGGGAAAGGCATTGTCACTGACGAATTCAAGTTATAGCACTTATCCTGCGAGAATCTTCTTCCTAACAGATCGCCATATGGCGCCATTGCTTTTATAATATTACCAGTTAACTCATGTTCTTCAGAATCGATTTTCTCTACGCTTAATGGAAGGGTTGTCCTTAACTGTTCCATTTTGTCAAGAATTTCCTTTTGCATACGAGAAACCAATTGGTCCGGTCGCAAAAGATTTGCCTTGTCATAAATCAGTGCTTTTTCTTCGATTTCCTTATCAAAGGAGGTGAAGCGTACAACGTTGAGCAAGTCTTTATTATCTTTAATCCGTTCTAACCATCGCTTGAACACATCCAAATTATCCTTCAAGGCGTTTAGCTCTGACAAGGTGTTAGGTAATGCGCCCGTATTCAATACAGACTCATATCCGTAGTTCCAACGTATAACATAAATACGATAAGCCAATAATGCGAGATAACAGTTTGCTGCTCCAACTATTTTGCCTTCTGTAATACCGTGCATATTGGGCATTTGGTATCTTGATTCATAATAAAAAGGATCAATGAAACTATTATGATTTATCTTATTGAAGGTATCTATTATATCGCTTAAACTTGAAGGCACTAAGGGATAAGATGGAGGTTCTGATTGCGTAAATGAAAGCATGAGTTCCAGTAATCTATATTTCTTCTCTTGGATGAGCATTGAACACAACATAATGTGAAACTCCATGAAGTTCTCACGTTGTTTCTGGATATCTTCAATTTGTTCCTTAGTATATGGTCTGCGCTCCTCGTCATATGGGTATTGATTTTTAGGTTCTATGAAAAGGCCCATCTTCTGTGACGCCATTTTCCAATACTCCATAATCCACTCGTCTTTATTGTAGAATATTTGTATTCTAAGGTTCCTCCATAGATATCGATAAGTGGTTTCCGAAACTACAGAGTCCATCAAAATAAGGGATGTTAAAATGGAGTTTCCATTATTGACTGATATCGGTTTTGACTCACCTTTACTCAGGAATTCATTAATACGTGAAATCCCTTCATAATAATACTGGTCAAATACCAAAGCTCTGCCCTTATTTTCAGAGTGTACCCTTACCACATAGTCATACAATACTTCATATACACTTTGTACAAGTTCATTATCTGCAGATTTCAAAAGTTCACCTGATAAATCAATCCATTGGGTAAAGTATTTCGTCTCTTTCGCTTTGTCCGTCTTGTATACGGCATCCTTGTAGTTTTTTATAATTGCCTTTTGCAAGTCTGTGATATTATAGTAGGTAATAATCTTTGAAAAGAGAAACAACGCACATGAAACTAGAATAATAGCGCCAACGCATTGTACCCCCATTATAATTCTAGCATGAACACTACCATCCATAAGGAATGGGAATAACACCGCCATGACAAGATTGATTACCAAAGATGTTTTGAAACATTTGAATGAGATTTCGCTCATAAATCGTTCCGACAACTTTGTAGAACCAAACTTGTCATCTATTTTCTCAATGCATCCTATCACTAAAGGATAAGACAAACCGAATAGTGTAGAAAGGACAGATAATATCCCGCTATATGTATAGTTTACAAAATCGAACATTGTTACTTTTTGCTATTTTGATATATCTTCTTCTGGAATTTTAAAATCTCATCCGAATTGTCTCTTATTTTTTGTATTTCCTCTTTTATAATTGAGTTGCTATATTTATATTCTAAGTTCATTGTGTCCAATATTGAAGACTTTCCTAACAACAAATCTTGCATTTCTACCTGTCTGTGAAATAAACTATCCTTTGAAAAAACTGTAGATTTTTTGCTCTGTATCTCTTCATTGAAGGAAATATTATTGAGTATTGCGAACCCAATAATGATAACACAAAGTAGTATGATGAAAGTTATAATTTTCTTCATATTATTGATTTACCTCTTTTATAATCTCCCCTAGCCCAATTTCGCACTATCCTTCACTAAAGACCTTTTGGTGACAGTACGGAGCTTTTTGGGCGATATTCCTTAATACTATTCTTCATTTTCTGCTTATTAACGTACATTTCCTTTCAGCATTTCAATCAATTTGTAGATGCCTGTGGATGGATTCTGGAACTCATGTAACTTCCTGGCTCTTGCAACAGCAACATCAGTGTTGTCGTTCAAGAAAGACTTTTGTGTATCTGTAAAAGCAGACTTGGAATAATTCTTCCACACAGGAGCGCTCTTCTTCAATTCCTTGATGAGAGCGTCTGTTTCAATGGCAGCCTTTTGGTCTTTGGCATGAAGCAGCAGCCATATTTCAAAACAAGGATTACTCAGTAGCATTTCCGCCTTGCATTTACGTAGTTTCTCATTGATGGCTTGTACATCCATGTCGTACATGAGGAATGTGTGCACCTTATCCCATTGAGAGATCTTGAGTTCCTTTGTACGTTTCTCAACCAGCGATGGTGTGATCTTTGTGCCTTCTATGTGTGAAATGATTCTGATGGGTGACTTATACCACGATTTCAGAAGGTTGATATAGCAGACCTCTGTTTCACCCTCGCAAATGACAAGAGCGATCTTTCTCATCCGCAGGGATGGAGATGGTTCTCTTTTGCTTGCCATAATCAACCTTCCAATAATTGCTTGATACTTGACACCGATGAATCAACATAAGGCACAGCATCAAAGCGGCCTTGTATATATCCCTTCTCGGCATCCATATTCTCACGAAAATCCTTGAAGTCATACAAAGAATACACTTCCGTTGTACCCTGTTCCGACTTGTTCACGAAAACAATTTGGTCACGTCTTAGTCGTTTGACATCGATAAGGTTCGTGTTGTGGGACGTGAACAATAACTGACTGTTCTCTGAAGCATGAATTAAGTCGAGAATGAAATCAGCCAGACGAGTGTGAAGTCCCATGTCAAACTCATCCATCATAATGCTTTTCTTGTTCTTTACCACATCCAAGAGTCGTATCAGAATCTGGAACAGTTTTCTTGTACCGTTAGATTCTTCCATGTCCATGTCGAACATGATATCCTTTTGGTTGCGATGGAACGTCTTGAAGCGAAGCACATCCACCAGTTTGTATGATAGCTCCGTTTGTCCAGGCACAACCACAGGAGCAGGCACTTGTTCTTTCCTTGCCTCGATGTCAGTAATATCTGTATCGCATATTTCAAGTGCTTTGAGTATCACCTTCTTGTAAGCATTGAAACTATCCAACACCATCATGTCATTCACATTCACAAGTCCAAGCAAGAATTGATTCATGAAATAACGATAAAGCTTTTGGGCAATTTCCCTGTTCATCGAGCTGGCACGACTTAGGAAAAGGTTCTTCTCACTGGTGTTTGTAACCACATCCGAAGGCTTAGCCATAACGCCAGTGCCAAAACTGTACTTTCCGTCAGCATCGCGAACAAATATTTTTGCACGTCTGCCAACTGGATAATGATATAGACTTTCGCTGATAATACGTTCACGAGTTAATTCAAAAGCGTATTCGTATTCCACGTCATTGCACACAAAATCAATCAAGAACTTACTTGATTTATCTTGCCAGCCATCGAATTTGAAAGGTTCGAAATTGAATGTCGCACCTTCATTGTAGAGGTGTGACTCCAAAATCATTCTACAGCAAAAAGTAATGGCTTTCAGAATATTTGATTTGCCAGAAGCGTTGGGGCCAAAGAGTCCAATGGCTTTAAGTACTGGCACACCGTTCCACTCCATCACATTATGGCTTAACTCCCGTGCAAGAGCCGTGTTGATGTTTCCTGCTCTGAAGTCGATTCTTATTCTATCTCTAATAGAAAAGAAATTCTCAAATTCGATTTTTAATATCATTATACGCTTGATTTTGTAGAATTGCTGCAAAATTAGCGATTTAATTTGAATTCACAAAGCTTTTAGGACTATAAATAGTCTTATTGTTGTCGTTTTTAACATTTATCTACCGAAACAATAGGTCTATATGACAAAAATCGCATGCTTGCTATTGCGAATTTATGTAAGAAGAGAAAATACTCAAACTGGAATTCAACTATGTTTTAACCTCGTTTTTACCACCGCCTCGCAAAAATCGAACTTAAATCGCAAAATATATGTTTTTTGCTTGTTCCCTACTGAATGGATGTTCCCGCGCTTGGCTTTGACGCTTTGCCAAGCAAAGATCGTTCTTTGCTTCCTTCATGAATGGGGATTGCACCCAAGCTATGCAACAGATAATGGCGGTAAAGTTGGCGGTAAAAATGGCGGTAATGTCCCTAGCTTGTCCCCAGCTTTGTCCCCAGCTTTGTCACAAGTCTTGTCACAAGTCTTGTCACAAGACGAAGAAAAGGATGCAAGTATTGATGCAAAAGATGCAACCTCCAGTTCAAAGGTTGCAACCTTGGATGAAAAGGTTGCAAGTTTGGAGCCAAAGGATACAAAAGTGAAGAAAAAGGCATAAAAGTGATTGTATTTTGCAGAAAAAATGATTTTCCTTCGTTATTTCGTGGGAAATTAGCTAATTTTGTACGCGTATTTAATTATAATAAGGTACAACCTCAGTACAATAAGAATGGAAAATAGAATCAAAGTGGTTCTCGCAGATAAGAAGAGAACAAATAAGTGGTTATCCGAGCAGTTGGAGTGTGCACCGACTACCGTGAGTAAATGGTGTACCAATGCCAGCCAGCCACCTATGGAGACATTCGTCAAGATTGCAGAACTCCTCGAAGTCGATATTAACGAACTGTTGAGGATAGAGAAAAGCAAGTAATCGTATTAAAGGGTAGATGGTATATACCTTTAAGTGGTAAAACTGTAAGAAAAGCAAGCATGGATAAAATAGAATCAAAACCAATGCCACATTTCAAGAAAGGCGATGCTTTTGTAGAAAGCACTCCGCACCCTCTCGTTTTCATGGAGGTTAACGAGGTGGAAGTGGGACCTGGCGATAAAGACTTCTGCATTGTAACATGGTACTCTCTTAACGAAAGTGGTCTCAATGCTCAGCGTCGATTCCCTATGGTTGCTGTTGAAGGTGAGTCCTGTAACTTCAAGCCAATCTCTCGAAACCTTCTCAAAGAGGCAAAAAGCTTGATGCACCAATACGATGCAGAAGTCAGACAACTGACGGATAAGAAAAAAGCGAAATCACTGTACAAGGATTATAATCGCAAGTTGATAGAGTTGCTCCCTGATGCAGAAGAAAGACTGGCACTTGCACAGCGAATTGAAAAGGAGATTGTCACAAACAAATGGCTCGACTGTGAAGAAGACAATTACTGGGTAGAAGATTCTGAACAAGGTAGCAAGTACATTACTCTTGTCTGTGTAGCCTCGGAGGCATACGATGATAAGAATGACAAAACCATTACCGAGCAATCCATCTACTTGCGTGATAACTGTCCGTATGGCTGGGGTACACTTGTTAAAAGTGGTGCCAAGTATATGGTGATCGAAAAACCACAGAAGTAAATCATATTGAGAATAAACAAAAAACATTATTAAATCAAGATAGTTATGGCATACAAAGATATTATAAACAACATTTGCAGTAACATTCATACAGGTCTTATCGACTTTGATGAACCTCGTAGCGAAGCTTCAATGCCTACACAGGCGTCTTCTGAGTTCATTACCAACAAGCAGCAAGGCGATTGGGCGGAGGACGTTTTATTTAGAGCAATTAATGACAATTCTGAGAATATCGTTGCTGTGAGGTATGGTAAATCCGATGACCTTGTAGCAGGAGATGAAGGATTTGAAAAGTTTTTCAATGACTATCAGGCAGAACTCGATGCCATTGGCAAACGTCCAGACATTCTGCTGTTCAAGAAGGTGGATTTTAATGAATCTCTTGGTTATGACATCAGTTCAAAATCAAGTAGTGAGATTGGTGACTATGTTGCCAAAGCTATTGCAGGCATTGAGGTTCGTTCGAGCGCTTTCCTCATCAATAAATACACAGAAGAGGCCAACAGAGTTATTCGTGAAAATACGGAAAGAGCTATCGAGTTAAAGAATATTGTATTAGACGAATATGTTGATCTGTTGGAGCAGAAACGTCCTGAATTGATAGCGATCCTTCAGCAGATTGACGAAACTTCTGTACGATCTATCGACTACCGAAAACCGACGTGGAAGACCTCGCAAAGGCTTCAAGAATTAACAGACAATCTGTCTGAACTAAAAGACTGTCTGAAGGTAATTCAAAAGCGAAATTCATTATCCATCACCCCCAAGGTGGAAGATTTGAAGGTCGTTCACAAATGGATAATGACTTACAATGTGCCACACTTTTACGTACAGGTATTTTTTGACAAAGTGTATGGTGTATCGTTCCAGCACATTTTGGAACTTGTGTCAAACCCCGATTTGGAGGATGACAAATACTTCATTGAACAAGACACAAAGAATCAAAACAAGACAACCATCAAGATACCTTCTCAAGATGGTACTTGCCTTGCAGAAGCCGTTACTGAACCTAATCATCAAAGTGTGAGAAAGGAGTTAAACAAAGGGAGATTATTGTTTTATGTGAAATTTGATGGCGGCGAGGCATGTTTGGATGCCAACAATTTTGAATCTCTATTTGGAATAAAACTCTAATAGGATGACTCTCGAACAGAAATACATTGCGTCAACATCTCTTGACCACCGCAAAAGATATGCTCAATTCTTCACACCAGAAAAGATTGCTGAGTTTATGTGTCAATGGGTGTTACAGGGAAAGCAGAAGACTCGTGTTCTCGAACCAGCATACGGCTTGGGAATCTTTTCGCGTATCCTTGCTCAGAATGCAACTCTACCTATAGATGCGTACGAAATTGATGGACAAATCTTTGCAAGTGCAATTACAGTTCGCCCAAATGGAGTGAATCTTAGGAATGAAGATTATTTTGCGAGTGATTGGAATGCAAAATATGATGCCATTATTTGTAATCCTCCATATTTAAAATTTCACGATTACGACAATGCTACTTATATACCAGATGTAAACAATCATTTAGGAACAAGGCTTAATGGTTTCACTAACCTCTATACTTTGTTCCTTCTAAAATCAATTGCCCAGTTGCAAGAAGGCGGACGTCTGGCATACATTATTCCCTCGGAGTTCCTCAATTCCGATTATGGTGTAGAGGTAAAACATGCTTTGATAGAGAGTAACACTCTGCACCACATAATAGTCATCGATTTTACAGAATGTGCTTTTGACGATGCTTTAACAACCGCTTGTATTCTCCTTTGTGAAAGAACGACTGGTTCTGTAAGTGTACGTTTCTCATTAGTCAACAATATAGAAGGGTTAAACACTTGTTTAAGTGAATATACGGAATACAACACCTCGGAGCTTGATGCAAATATAAAGTGGAAATCATACTATGAGGAAGGTAATAGTTGTAAATACAATCATCTTGTGCCGTTCTCTAAGTTTGCCAAGGTTTCGCGTGGTATCGCTACAGGTGCAAACGATTTTTTTACGTTTAAGCCTTCAAAAGCAGATGACTATGATATTCCCGAAGAGTGCTTAATGCCATGTATCTGCAAAGCTGTAGATGCTCCACAGACTTTTTTCACTCAGAATGAATTTAATAAATTAATAAACGGCGATAAGGCCGTCTATCTATTCAACGGTAGTACTGCACCAAACAACAAAAATGTGCTAAGGTACATACATCTTGGTGAAGAATCAGAAATTAACAAGCGTTATCTTACTGCTAGTCGTTCTCCATGGTATGCTATTGAGAATCGGCCTCCTGCGCCAATATGGGTTTCTGTATTCAACAGAAGTGGCTTGCGTTTCATTCGCAACGAAGCAAATATTTATAACCTTACAACATTCCATTGCGTTTATCCCAAAAATACTGGGGTAGATGTAGAGGTGTTGTTTGCATACCTCATTACTGATGTGGCAAAGGAGATATTTCTCGACAATTCGCGTCAATACGGGAATGGGCTTGTTAAATTCGAGCCAAACGATCTAAACAAAGGCATGGCTGTGGATTTGACCTTGCTGAGTACAGAGGAGAATTCCTTTGTTAAGAATGTGTATGCATTTATTAAAGATACTCAGAAAGAGAATGATGGGATACTGTTGCTAAACGAATTCTTCTCACAGAGATATACTGACGGCATAAGTACTATCGACGTCTTTGATGAAAGGCTTCAAGTCTTAAAAGAGACGTCTTTCTCTATTACAGAAGAATCTGTCAAAATTATAAGCAAATCACGTGTAAAACAGCTGAATTTTCTCGACCTTTTCGACCAATATGAATTTGAGCCTATTACACAGAATGATATGGTTTGTGAGGATGTTGAGTTAGAATACGGTTCGAAAAGCATTTATCGTAACCTGCCTATCGACCTCGCAAAGAACCTCCTTATCTGCAACGTCAAGAAGGATAATTTGGAGCAGTATCTTGATGGTTCGGCCAAGATTTACTATACAGGCAAGAAGTTCCCGTCAACAGTTGCGCTCAACAAACTCTACTACTTCATGCCGTACCTCTCTGGAAAAGGCATTCGCGATCTCTACTATATCAAGATTGCTCGGCTCGGCTACCGTAAGGAAGGACAACTAAATGAAGACAAGAACGACCTCCGGTTGGTATTCGAGATTGAGCGAGTCGGTCAGTTGTTCGATGACTACAAGAAAATAAAGCTCGAAATCTGGCGTACGTTTACGGATACTACACTTGGCAAAATTATTCAATAGTATTATAGTATAGATAGCAATGAGTAGCAAAGCATACCTCACATGGGCACTCAATCAAGAGGGTGATTTGGTACATGTGGATGAAGTATCAAATGGTAATGAATGCGGCTGCGTTTGTCCTCATTGTAAAAGTGCGCTGTGTGCTAAAAATGGTGGTGATGGAGAAAAAATGATTCACCACTTTGCACATCTAAGCGGGGCTGATTGTGTAGGTGCTGTTGAGTCTGCTCTTCACAAGATGGCCAAAGATGTACTATCGGAATCAAAGTGTGTGTTCCTCCCAAACAGATTTGATGGAAGGTTGGGAGAACAGCATCGTTTTGACAGGGTCGAAGTAGAATTCTATGATAAAGATACAAGGCTTCGTCCAGATTGTATTGGTTATAATGAGGACAAGAGTCTTTGGATAGAGTTTAAGCGTACACACGCAGTAGATACGAAGAAGAGGGGCAAAATTATTTCTGCTCATATTGATTGCATTGAGATTGACTTAAACGGATGCTCTCTTGATCCTGTTGCCATAAAAGAGTTCATTATGAATTCTGTAGAGAACAGGAAATGGATTCGTGATATTAGCGTGTCGAATAGAAAAGCTGGACATGCTTCTGGGTCTGGCCCTTGTGACAGATATGATGACTATTATGATGAGTATCGTCGCTTGAATAGGACTTTTGCCAAGGATGAGAATGGGCAATTGGTAAATCTTAGGGACGATATGGCTAATATGAACGAGCATTCATATTATTGTTTGGCTTGCGAAAAAGAAATGACTATAGATGTTGACGATGATGGCTCTTACCTGTTTACTCATGTTGAGGAACAACCACATTGTGAAGATGATTTGTATTTGCATGAGGCAGCAAAGGAGATAATTTATGCCAAGTTCTACGCTTCTAATGATTTCCTAATTTCCATACCACAACACCTGTCTTGTTGCGATAGTTCGTCTTGTACTTTTTACAATCAAGAAGAATGCGTCAAGGATAAACACATTCCATACGATTTGAAAAAGCATGGATATGTTGAGTGCTTAAAGGACTACATGTTTCCCAATACCAAATATAAGTGCGACTTAGTCATTAAAAGAGCAGACACGTTTGACCAGACTATTATAATAAGCATAGATGCTGGGAGTTGTCATGTGGACGCAACTTCTTTGGATAATAGAATTGTTGAATTGGAAGTTTACAATGAGGAATCGCTCATGACATTGCAAGATAACGCTATCGGAGAAGGTAGAGCGACGTTTTTGAACTTCAAAAAGAATAATAGTGGTACTGTTGACCGCACTGAAATTGACAGAGGCATTGAGAAATTTGAACTCTTTTCAAGCGGGAAGCATCACTTGGACATAGTTTCCTGTTCAGAGATCAACAACAGAAAACGCAGTACCGTTTGCGAGATTATATTTGCAGAACAGACTATGGGCCTGTACGAGGCAAAAATATATTCACTACTAAAGTGCTATCAGAAAAAGAGAAAGGCTTGCTATTGCGAGCTGTGTTTCTTTTTATCGGAAGTAAACAGCTATGGCTTAAAGGAGAAGATTTGTAGGCGATACAAGACGAAAGGTACACCTCAGTATCCCATACGAGAAGCACCTATAGATTGTGAATATTTCTCTTTGAATCGAACTTTAGTGGCGAACATTGAGAGAGACTCCACTGATGTTACTGTTATTGAAAGGGAATATGAACCTATATAGAAGTAGAATAATATTGAATGAGATAAAAACGTTATAAGAATAAAGTAAGACGAGATATGAGCGAAAAGCAGAAATACATTGACTTTGAGGCTTACGAACGTGTGGCAGAGCCACATAAACGTGAGCGGGTTTCGGCTTGGCGTACTGCAATAGGACTTCAAGACGTAGATGGGCTTCGTGTGTCTGACTATCTGAAGGAAATAGCAGTAAAGCACATTGAGGGTGACATCACCATCGATGAGGTGAGAGAACAGCTACAGTCTTATTATGTGAATAAGACTACGCATGATGCTGACGATGCTGAAAAGGAAGAGGCTGACCGCGTAGCAGCAAACATCACGAAGCTGCTGAATGAAAAGACATTTTCATTGACTCCTTTAGAGTTTTTGAACATCCATCGTCATCTGTTCGAGGGCGTCTTTAAGCATGCTGGTGAGATTCGTCCCTATGACATCAGTAAAAGGGAATGGGTATTGCAAGGCGATACAGTTGTATATGGTCGTGCAGCAGACATTCATGAAGCATTAAAGTATGACATACAGACTGAACGAGATTTCAGTTATAAAGGCTTGACTACAGATGAGATTATCTCACATGTTGTGGACTTTGTGACTTTATTATGGCAAAACCATCCGTTCCGTGAAGGAAACACGCGAACAACGGCTGTTTTCGTTATCAAATATCTCCGTTCTTGTGGTTTCAATGTAAATAACGAATTGTTTGCTGATAATTCTTGGTACTTCCGTAATGCCCTTGTTCGTGCCAATTATAGTAATCCCCAGAAAGGCATACAACCAGACAAGTCTTTCCTCGTAAAGTTTTTCCGTAATTTGCTGCTCGGTGAAAACAACGAACTGAAGAATCGATATATGCTGACTGGGTATAAGGATGACGAGAACGACACCCATACAAGTACCCATACAAGTACCCATACAAGTTCAATAGACATACAACCATCTTCTGAGAATGTTACACGTTTGGTATTGGCAATTGGTAAAGAAGAAATGAGTGTGAAGAGCATGATGGAGGCTGTAGGTTTGAAGAACCGTCCGAACTTTATGGATTATTCTCTCACTCCAGCAATAAGAGAAGGATTCGTGTGTATGAAGTACCCTGCCAATCCTCATCATCCCCGTCAACGTTATTTGCTGACGGTAAAAGGCTTGATGTTGTTGGACGGAAATAATAGTTAAGTACTCAATAAGTCAAAAGCATTTGTCCGACACTATCCAAAAAATTTTGTAAGCTTCGGACAAATGCTCATAATAACAGTATCCATCGACTTGACACCAATACGGGGGCTAAACTTGTTCGAAAATTCCGAACATCTTAATTTGAAGAGAATGACATGAAGTATCTCTTTTGTCCGACACTATTAGAAAAATTTGAATACCTTTGGACAAATGGTCAATCAAAAGCAGGTGTCTCCAAATTGGAAACACCTGCTCATTATTATACGCATGCGCGAGGACTATTTGCTCAGCGCCCGTTTGAGCCTATTGCCTGGATAATGCTTGGCATGGGCATAGCGCATGGCGCAGCGGGCCCAATCGAGGAAGTCTTCATCCTTCTCTCGCCAGGGCATGTCGCTTGATGTGCCACCGCCGCTTGATACCTGGGCTACGCCAGTTGCACCATCTATTCCGGCAATGAAGCCCCTTAGACCTGTGCTTAGCAAATCTTTCCAACGGAAATCGTGCGGTCATCAATGAATGTATCCTCTGCCATTGCTGCGGCTTCAGGTAGTTTTCTGCAAATCTGAGTTGCATCATGTAAGACTTGGTTCAGGATGGAAGCTTTGAGCATGATGGAAACATGTTGGTTGAGGTAGTCTTCTATTTGTTTATCATAATTGATGACACCGTTTAGTAAGTCTAAAGGCGTGCTGCTCAATGAGCAACACGCCTTTAGATTGTGTTTGTAATGCCTTTTCTTATCGCGAATTACTTCACTTCCTCGAAGTCGGCGTCTTGGATGTTTTCGTCTTTTTTGTCGGAGGAGCCGGTGGATTGGTTGCCGGCATTCTGGCCGCCGGTGTACTGGCTGTAGTCAGCACCACCCTGCGGACCTTGTTGGGCACCGCTCTGGGCATACATGTCGGCGCTGGCGGTCTGGAAAGCGGTTTCCAATTCCTTCTGGGCGGCTTCGCAGGCTGCGATGTCCTGTGCCTTGTGAGCGTCTTTCAGCTTCTGCAGAGCGGCCTCGATGGGGGCCTTCTTGTCGGCAGGAATCTTGTCGCCCAGCTCGCTGAGCTGCTGCTCGGTGGTGAAGATGACGCTGTCGGCCTGGTTAAGCTTATCGATGCGCTCGCGCTCCTTGGCATCGGCAGCGGCGTTGGCCTGTGCCTCGGCTTTCATGCGCTCGATCTCCTCCTTGCTCAGACCCGAGCTGGCTTCGATACGGATGGTCTGCTCCTTGCCCGTGGCCTTGTCCTTAGCACTCACTTTGAGGATACCATTGGCATCGATGTCGAAAGTGACCTCAATCTGAGGCACGCCACGACGGGCGGGAGCAATGCCAGCGAGGTTGAACTGACCGATGCTCTTGTTCTGGGCTGCCATAGGACGCTCGCCCTGCAGCACGTGAATGGTGACCTCGGGCTGGTTGTCCTGAGCCGTCGAGAAGATCTGGCTCTTCTTGCACGGGATGGTGGTGTTTGCGTCGATGAGCTTGGTCATGACGCCGCCAAGCGTTTCGATACCCAACGTCAGCGGGGTGACATCGAGAAGGACAATGTCCTGTCCCATTTCCTGATTAAGGATAGCACCCTGGATGCTGGCGCCTACGGCAACGACCTCGTCAGGATTGACACCTTTCGAAGGCGTCTTGCCGAAGAAGTTCTCGACCAGCTGCTGGATGGCAGGAATACGGCTGGATCCTCCTACGAGAATCACTTCGTCGATATCGCTGTTGCTCAGCTTGGCATCGGCCATGGCCTTGCGGCAAGGCTCCAGGCAGGCCTGGATGAGGTTGTGGCAGAGGCCCTCAAACTTAGCACGAGTCAATGTCTTGACAAGGTGACGGGGCACACCGCCAACGGGCATGATATACGGCAGGTTGATTTCGGTGCTTGTAGAGCTTGAGAGTTCAATCTTTGCCTTCTCGGCCGCTTCCTTCAGACGTTGCAGGGCCATCGGGTCGGTTGTCAAGTCGGCGCCTTCGTCGTTCTTGAACTCCTGCACCAGCCAGTCGATGATGGCCTGGTCGAAGTCATCGCCGCCGAGGTGGGTGTCGCCGTTAGTGCTCAGCACTTCAAACACACCGCCGCCGAACTCCAGGATGGAGATATCGAACGTACCGCCGCCCAAGTCGAAGACGGCAATCTTCATGTCCTTGTTAGCCTTATCGACGCCGTAGGCGAGTGCGGCAGCCGTCGGCTCGTTGACGATACGGCGCACGTTCAGTCCGGCAATCTGTCCGGCTTCTTTCGTGGCCTGACGCTGGCTGTCGCTGAAGTAGGCCGGCACGGTGATGACGGCATCCGTCACCTCCTGGCCCAGATAATCCTCGGCCGTCTTCTTCATCTTCTGCAGTATCATGGCGCTAATCTCCTGCGCCGTGTAGAGATGTCCGTCGATATCGACACGGGGCATGTTGTTGTCGCCGCGTACGACGGGGTACGGCACGCGGGCAATCTCCTTCTGCACCTGATCCCAGTTCTCGCCCATGAAACGCTTGATGGAGAAGATGGTACGCTTGGGGTTGGTGATGGCCTGACGCTTGGCGGGGTCGCCCACCTTGCGCTCGCCGCCATCGACGAACGCCACGATGGAGGGCGTCGTACGCTTGCCTTCAGAGTTGGCAATCACGGTCGGTTCGTTACCTTCGAATACGGACACACACGAGTTGGTGGTTCCTAAGTCAATACCAATAATTTTTCCCATAGTTGTATTTGTTTTAATTGTTAATAATCTTGTTCTGGCAGCCGACATTGGCGCGGCAATCCGCCCGTCAGAGAGCAAAGGCCGTGCCACACCCCCGCACGAAGGGGATGGCACACGCGTCTGCCACAAAAAAACTGCCAACCGTCCCCCTTTTGTCAGTATATCTGCCAAAACAAAGTTTTTCCGCTTTCCTTTGCAACTTTCGATAAGAACCCTTACCTTTGTCCACAAATTCACCTTAACCTATATTCCTATGGCAAAGAAAATCGAAGAAGAGATAACCACGGGCGACAGCCGCAGCGAGAAACTGAAGGCCCTGCAGGCCGCCATGTCGAAAATCGAGAAGGACTTCGGCAAGGGCTCCATCATGAAGATGGGCGACGAGAATGTTGACGACGTCGATGTCATCCCCACCGGCTCCATCGCCCTCAACCACGCCCTCGGCGTAGGCGGCTACCCCAAGGGACGCATCATCGAAATCTACGGTCCCGAGTCGTCGGGCAAGACCACGCTGGCCATCCATGCCATTGCCGAGGCACAGAGGCAGGGTGGCATAGCCGCCTTCATCGACGCCGAGCACGCCTTCGACCGCTTCTACGCCGCCAACCTCGGCGTCGATACCGACGAACTGCTCATCTCCCAGCCCGACAACGGCGAGCAGGCCCTCGACATCGCCGAGCAGCTCATCCGCTCCAGCGCCATCGACATCATCGTCATCGACTCCGTCGCCGCCCTCACCCCCAAGGCCGAAATAGAGGGCGACATGGGCGACAACAAGGTGGGCCTTCAGGCACGGCTCATGTCACAGGCCATGCGCAAGCTCACCAGCACCATCAGCAAGACCAAGACCACCTGCATCTTCATCAACCAGCTGCGCGAGAAGATAGGCATCATGTTCGGCAACCCCGAGACCACCACCGGCGGCAACGCCCTCAAGTTCTACTCCAGCGTCCGCCTCGACATCCGCAAGGTCACCTCCATCAAGGACGGCGACAACGTCATCGGCAGCCAGGTGCGCGTCAAGGTTGTCAAGAACAAGGTTGCCCCACCCTTCCGCCGCGCAGAGTTCGACATCATGTTTGGCACTGGTATCAGCCGCTCGGGCGAGATTGTCGATCTCGGCACCGACCTCGGCGTCATCAAGAAGAGCGGCAGCTGGTTCAGCTATGGCGACACGCGCCTCGCTCAGGGACGCGATGCCTGCAAAAAAGTTATCGAGGACAACCCCGAGCTGGCCGACGAGCTCGAAGCGCTCATCGCCGAAGCCCTCAAGGCCAACTGACCTTATTATATTTAAGCGGCAGCACATGATAGGGGAAGCCGGCACTCCCCTCCGGTCTGTTCCTGCTCCTGCTATGGACAGCAGGAGCAGTTTCTTGTACCACCAGCTAAGTGTGGAAAACAGCGTAAATGTCCGTCAATTATACGTGAATATGAGGAGGGATGAGGGTGAGGGTTGAGGGTTGCAGGAAAAAAAAGAGAGGCAGGGCTTCGGTCTTTCGACTGAAACCCTGCTCTCATGAAAAACGGCGGCTACCTACTCTCCCACTTACGCAGTACCATCGGCGTGATCGGGCTTAACTGCTCTGTTCGGAATGGGAAGAGGTGGAACCCCGATGCCATAGCCACCTGAAGAACT
>Ga0079305_1000834_pt1 | contig 54164 bp, 41 predicted proteins | sample LMS_cellobiose_e_FD_79183 | JGI IMG/M metagenome (GOLD analysis project Ga0079305, IMG submission 79183) | Rumen-fistulated moose microbial communities from Alaska, USA - LMS_cellobiose_enrichment | ecosystem: Host-associated > Mammals > Digestive system > Stomach > Rumen fluid ...
CGCCCGCAGCTCGATGCCGGGAATGATGGATACCATCCTCAACATCGGTCTTTGCTCAAAGACTATCCCCGGTATGATCAAGAAGACCGGCAACCCCCGCTTCGTTTATGACGCATACCGCCGTCTCATTATGATGTACTCCGACGTCGTCATGGAGAAGGCTGAAGGTATAGAGCCCGAAGATGGCCAAGGAATCCGCCAGCAGCTCGACCGCATGATGCAGGATCTCAAGGATAAGAAAGGCTACAAGAGCGACACTGAGATTTCTGCAGAGGAGCTCAAAGACCTCGCAGAGGCATTCAAGGTACGTATCAAGGAAGTCCTCGGAGTCGAGTTCCCGGATGATGCAGAGGCCCAGCTTTGGGGTTCCATCGGTGGCGTCTTCAAGTCCTGGAACGGAAAGAGGGCTATCCGCTACCGCCAGATCGAACATATTCCCGATGATTGGGGAACAGCCGTAAACGTCCAGTCTATGGTCTTCGGCAACATGGGCGAAACCTCAGCTACCGGAGTTGCATTCTCACGCAATCCTGCCAATGGAGACAACAAATTCTACGGCGAGTGGCTCATCAACGCCCAGGGCGAGGATGTCGTAGCCGGTATTCGTACCCCGAACCCCCTCAATGAGGCTACAAAGAGCGAGAAGAACAAGAATCTCGCATCCCTCGAGACTGCAATGCCCGAGGTCTACAAAGAACTTGACGATATCCGCAAACGTCTTGAGGATCACTTCCAGGATATGCAGGACATCGAATTCACCATACAGGAAGGCAAGCTCTGGATGCTCCAGTGCCGTATCGGCAAGAGGACCGGTCTCGCCGCTCTCCAGATGGCTGTAGACATGGTTGAAGAAGGACTTATCGATGAGAAGACAGCGGTGATGAGAGTTTCTCCCGCCCAGCTTGACGAAGTTCTCCACCCTATCCTCGATCCCGCATCCGAGAAGAAGGCAGAGGTTCTCGCTCAGGGTCTTCCCGCTTCTCCGGGCGGAGCTGTCGGTCAGATTGTCTTCACATCTGAGGACGCTATCGCTTGCGCTAAGAAGGGTGTCAAGTGCATTCTCGTTCGCGAGGAGACTTCTCCTGAGGACATCGACGGTATGCACGCTTCTGTCGGTATCCTAACCGAGCGCGGCGGTATGACCTCCCACGCCGCCCTTGTGGCCCGCGGATGGGGCAAGTGCTGCATCGTTGGTTGCGACTCTCTCAAGATCAATTTCAAAGCTAAGACTGTCTCCTTCGGAGGCAAAGTTACCTGCAAGGAAGGAGATGTCCTCAGCCTCAACGGCGCCAAGGGCCTTGTCTATGCCGGTGCCATCGAGACCATGGACGCTTCCGAGAACCCTCTCTTCGCGAAGTTCATGGGCCTCTGCGACAAATTCCGCAAACTTGGTGTCCGCACCAACTCCGATACTCCTGAAGACGCTCTCCGCGCCCTCAAGTTCGGAGCCGAAGGTATCGGCCTCTTCCGTATCGAGCACATGTTCTACGGCAAGAACTCCGAGACTCCCCTCTCCAAACTCCGCAAGATGATCCTCTGCAACACCGAGGCTGAGAGAAAGGCCGCCCTTGCAGAGCTCGAACCTTATATGAAGGCTTCCGTAAAGGAAACCCTCCGTATCATGGACGGCAAGCCGGTTGTCTTCCGACTCCTCGACCCGCCTCTCCATGAGTTCGTCCCCAAGACCGAGGACAAGAAGAAAGAACTCGCCCACGATCTCGGCGTTTCCGTCAAGGAAATCGAGCAGAGAGGTGAATCCCTCCATGAGGTCAACCCGATGATGGGCCACCGCGGAGTCCGTCTCCACGTCTCATACCCGCTCATCGCCGAGACCCAGTACAGGGCCATCTTCACCGCTACCGCAGAGCTCCAGAAAGAGGGTCTTCACCCGATGCCGGAAATCATGATCCCGGTCACGATCTCCGCCCGCGAGCTCAGCTTCCAGAGAGCTATCTGCGACAAGATCAAAGCAGAAGTAGAGGCCGCCACCCAGCAGTTCCTCGAGTATAAATTCGGTACCATGATCGAGATCCCTCGTGCAGCCCTCACCGCTGACAGAATGGCCCGTGCAGCCGAATTCTTCTCATTCGGAACCAACGACCTTACCCAGATGACATTCGGATTCTCACGTGACGATGTCGGCACCTTCATGGGCGACTACCTCGGCAACAAGATCCTCGATGCGGACCCGTTCCAGACCATAGACGAGAAGGCCGTCGGCAAGCTCGTAAAGATCGGAGTTGACGGTGGACGCACCCGTAGGCCGGAGCTCATGTGCGGTATCTGCGGAGAGCATGGTGGCGATCCCAAGTCCATCGAGTTCTTCAACACGATCGGCATCAACTACGTCTCCTGCTCGCCTTTCCGCGTGCCTATCGCCCGCCTCGCTGCGGCCCAGGCCGAAATCAAGCAGAACGGGTAGTTCTTACACGGTATTCTGATAAAGGGCTGGCTCACATTGGGGCCAGCCTTTTTTTTGTGTATTTGGTGGGGCACTGGGAGAAAAACACCTTATTTCACAGGGTTTTAGTTAATTTACTCGTCTGATTGGTGCACCCCGAAGCAAACGGGGGCGAAAACACGCCTCTACACCCCCAAGTTGTGCCGCGTGAAGGAAAATGGGGGCGGAAACACACCTCTGCGCCCCCAAGTTGCTCATTTTTACAATTATCCGTGTACTTTTTTGCTAACACGGATAAGTTTTCCGTTCTTTGCATTGTTCGGACGAGAACCTAGCGTCGGACAAAACTATCATCTATGGAAAACAACAAATATGATTATTGGACAAGAGAACGTTTATGTGAAGAGGCGTTTCTTAGAGGAGGACCTTTTTTCTTGGTGACTTCTGAAAATCTGAATTGGCTATTATTTGAAACCGTTGAAGACTTCAAGAGCGGAACCAACATAATTGCCGTATCCATCAAGGATCTAAGGGTCCGGATTCTCAATGAAGTCTTGATGAATAATCATCTTCATCTGGTATTGGAGGGTGTATCGGAAGATGTGGACATTTTTATCAAACGATTAAAAAAGAAGATACGCCGGTTCTTATTGCAGAAAGGCAAAGACCTGAATCAATGGAATGTCAGGAAAGACCAGATTACGGACCTCACACACCTTCGTAATGTCATTATCTATGTCGCGCGAAATCCTTACGTAGCAAGAAGAGACTCTACTCCAACAGGGTACCGATGGGGAAGTTCACATCTTCTGTTTAATGATAATATATGTGATTATGCTCCGGGCATACCTTATGCTGATATTAGCTATGACGAGAAGAGAATGGTTTGCCGATCCCATGACATTAATCTCCCTGAGAGCTATAGATATCACGGAGGAATGATTCTTCGGACAAGTTTTGTAGATTATCATCGAGCTGAAGAGTTTTTTGCTTCCGGTAATCAGTTTTTCCAGTGGCTCTCACGCCGAAAAGAGTCTGATATTACTATCGCACGCTGGATTGGAGAAAGTATCCTCCTTCCGAATGAAGATGTTTTTCGGATTGTATCAGACTGGTATAATGTAAAGGCTATTACAAGTCTTTCTTTGCAGCAGCGCCTCGAGGCGGCACCACGGATGAAAGCCGACCTGAACTCAAATAATAAGCAAATCGCCCAGGTGCTCAAGCTCCCTCTGAAACAGATTGATGAATTATTCCCTTCGGCAAAGTAATCCGGGGCGAAAACACACCTCTGCGTCCCCAAGTTGAACACCGGATAGCAAACGGGGGCGGAAACATGCCTCTGCGCCCCCAAGTTGTTCACCAGAAGGCAGATGGGGGCGGAAACATGCCTCTGTGCCCCCAAGTTGAACAACAAGGGAAAGATAGGAATCGTGATTTTACAGCTTGACCAAGACAAGAATCAGATAATCGACATAAACGATTAATCAAGCCAACTCTAGACCAATCAATCACCTATCTCCCGTCGACCTGATTGAACATCTGAAAGAATCTGTCTAGTCACAGGAAGGAGCTCTGGGATATTGACTTTCACTGTATTGAAAACGCCTTCGGCATCCACTTCCCCGTATTCGTGCGACAGAAAATTCCGCATGCCAAAAACGGCGTCCCATGGTATAGCAGAATATGGTTTAAAAAATTGTCGGCCACATAGATTGCGAATTTTCACGAATATCTCAGTGATATATTGAAGGCTCATCCCACAAGCACGAAAAGCCGTGATTCCCGAAAGGGTCGTTACGAAATCGTCTGGAGAAAGGATTTCTGCCGACATTTTCCCGAGAAGGTCCATCTCATCAATCGCATTCTCAAGAAGAGAAATGACTCTATCCTTTTTAGGATACATATATGACCTCCTTTTCAAGATTGGCACGGAAACTATCCTTGAGAAGAGCTTTGGATGAGATCAGATCCACCGAACGGCCAAAGATGGTCTCCAGCTGCCGGGAAATAATGGAGTAGGCCAACAAATTTGGCTTGGCGAGAGAAATAATGATGTCTACATCACTATCCGCTTTAGCTTCATCCCTTGCAAAACTGCCAAAAAGACCTATTCTTTCAATACCATATTTATCTTTGTTGTATAAATAGTAAACTTTTAAAAGCGACAGAATCCGGTCTCGATTCAACTCGCTGTCCTTCCTGACATCTTCTAGTTGAACAACAATTCGGTATCCAAGCGCAGAGAGGACCCGATCATAAGTTTCAGGGCTTCCAAGCTCGCCATTCTCCATTCTAGAGACCTGAGACTTGCTCATCCCAGCCAAAATCCCGACCTGTTCCTGAGTCATCTTCCGGCATTTCCGAATCTCTTTTATGTCAATATACCTTTGCATACTTCTTTTTTGCAAAGATATAAAATGTTTAATATATATGCAACTTATTTGTAAATATCTCACTATTCCTTTACAATCAATGACCTGTATGATACAAGGGTGTAGCAGATGGGGGCGAAAACATGCCTCTGCGCCCCGAAGTTGAGCACCAGAAGGAAAACGGGGGCGTAAACAAGCCTCAGCGCCCCGGAAAACCAGCCCCGTAACCTATCAGTCCCGGAAATAAACGCCTTCTGCCTTTAAAGCATTCTGTAGCTTCCGGACGTCCAAGTCGCGCGGCTCAACTCCCGAGAGGGCGCAGAGGGCGGCGGCTTTTCCGGCGGCCTCGCCAAGGCACATTGCCGGGCCCATGACCCTCACAGAAGCCAGCGCCAGATGGGTGGCGGAGATATTGCGGCCGGCGCAGATAAGGCCGTCGACCTTTTTCGGGACAAGGGAGCGGTACGGAATGTCATAACAATCCGGGCACCACATCAGGGTGCAGTCCCCTCCGACGGGATGATGGAGATCGACAGGATATGCAGCAACACCGATGGCATCGTCAAAACGGGCGCAAGCAAAAATATCATCCTCCGTGAGAACATACTCCCCTACTATTCTCCGGCTCTCGCGGATGCCCATGAAAGGTGCAACCCTATCCATATAGGCATTCTCAAAACCAGGGATGAAGGTCTTCAGATACCTGACGATCTCGGCATTCTGACGAATGCAGATTTCCTCCCCTCTGGTATACTGCTCCGGATCCGTCGAGTCTATTCCATTGACTCTCGACATATTGACCCACCACTCGTCAGGAGCCATTCCGGTCATGAAGATGGTCCTCTCGACAGGCAGATTGAAACCCTGCTCCCGGGCCTGATGGATCTGATTCCTGAATCCGACCATAGTACAGTTGTCATCGGCGCGGAAGAATTCATTGGGGATAAAGTCGATATCGTAGATCTCGGGATGGTCGGCTACCGCATCGCGGAGTTTGCGGGAATCCACCCCGCGCATCGAAAACATTAAGGTCGGAGGCTGGGCGATGCCGTTTTCATTGCCATAGGCCATCGGAGCACCTGCCCTGAATGCGACATCCCCGTCCCCGGAGCAGTCCACAACCACCTTAGCCAGAATGGCTTCCCTCCCCTTCTTGGATTCGATAATGACTCCCTTGACCTTGTCGCCATCCATAATGGTATCTACGCAGAAAACGTACATGAGGACCTTGACCCCGCTCTCTTCCATGATCTCCCAAGCAAGACGCTTGGTCCCTTCGGGGTCAATCATAGTAAGGCTGACATGGAGGGGACATGCCCGATGGTGAGTCGCCTGCCCCCTTTCACGGAGCCGCTCAACAAAACGCAGCGGAAGGCCTTTAATAATCTCATTGCCTTTCCTCCCAAGAAAACCAAGCAGAGGAAGGCCCTGGGTCATGTTTCCGCCGAGAGATCCACGGCTTTCAATCAGCATGACGCGAGTACCTTTTTCCAAAGCTGCAGCCTGAGCTGCCATCAATCCGGCAGGGCCACCGCCAACTACCAGAACATCGACTTCATCCCTTACCGGGATTTCCCTTGCGGGCTCATGAATCGTCTTCATAGATTTTTCTTTTTCGAAAGATAATGCTTTTTTGCCAGTATTTATGTATTTTTGTATGAAATACACACTAAGGTAGAATAACCATTATAAGAAATAGAGGATGGATAGACGACATTTCATGGGTCTTACAGCCATTGGAGTAGCTGCTGCCGGAATGGGCATGGGCTGCATTCCCAATGGTAAAAAGCGGATCCCGAAAACTCATCCGCAGTCAGCACTGGCCGAGCCCAACAACATACGCTCTGTTTTGCTCCACCTTGGCAACAACATGTGGTGCGATTACCCTTCTCTTGCGATGGGAAAGACTCCCGAGGAAGGAACCACCCTTCTGGAGAACAAGCCGGATCTCACCCTGAGATGCTCTGACAAGGCATGGCGGGAAGCCACTGACCGCGCCGCTGAAAAGGGCGTCAACATGATTGTCATTGACCTTGGCGAAGGGCTTTTCTACCCGAGCCATCCGGAGCTCGCCATCGAAGGGACATGGAGCATAGAGAAAATGCGCTCGGAGATTGACCGCCTGAATTCCCTCGGGATCGAGGTCATCCCGAAATTGAACTTCTCTACTACCCATAACGGATGGATGGGCGATTATACCCACATGGTTTCCTCAAAGCCTTATTACCGGATGTGCGAGGAGGTCATTGCCGATGTCATGGAAATATTCGGGAATCCCCGCTTTTTCCATATCGGATGCGACGAAGAGCGGGCAGACTTCCAGGCAAGACACGGATATAAATATGTCTGCACCCGCCTAGACGACTATTGGTGGCACGATCTGTTCCACCTTGTAAATACCATCGAAAAGCACGGAGCCAGACCGTGGATGTGGAGCGACCACCTCTGGTACCATCCCGATTTCATCGACCGCTGCCCAAAGAGCGTCATCCAGCAAAACTGGTTCTACGATAGCCAGAACGGCGGTTTCGACCTAGAGACCAACACCACCTCGGAGCTTATCCGCCTCCAAAGCTATCTAACTCTCGACAAAGCCGGATTCGATCAGGTTCCTTGCAGCACCAATTGGGTCGGAGGACAACGGAAAACCCTCGGAATCGGTGCCGACGATGTCATCGGGAAGTTTGTTCCCTTCTGCCGTGAACACATATCTTCAGAGCATTTGATGGGCTTCATGATGGCCTCATGGGCCCCTACAGACACCCCTGACAATCTCAACCATATCCTCAGTGGAATTGACCTTTTCTCTAAAGCATTGGAAAAATGAAAAAGATAATCGCATTCCTCGCATGCACCTGCTGCATCCTTTTCTCCTGCGAAAAGAATGAGCCCACGAAGATTGAACCGAAACCCGACTACAATAACGATAAGGAACAACCGGTAGAGCCTGTCTCTACAACTCTCCATAAGTGCTCCGAGGGCAAAATCGTCGACGAGATGATTTTCTCATCCACCTGTTCCCGCACCCTGACATCTGTCCAACAGGGATTCGATTACGACCCGGTCGACAATACCCTGTATTTTTCCCAGCTCAACCGCTGGTACAGGAACCTTATCAGCTGGACCAAGCCGGAGGTCACCCAGAGCACAACGATAGCTCCGCACTATATGGGTCTCAGCTGCTTCTCTCATGGGAACAATTTCATTTTCGAGCGCACCGAAAATGGCCAGAAATTTATCTGGGCGCCCAATTTCGGTACTCGTGGAGACGGTTCTTATACCGCCCCTTGGATTGTTTCCCGTATTCCCCTGAGAGAGACTTTCGACCTCAACGATGATATAAAGAATACTGAGACCGAAGACAATTATTACTTCGGGGTATCTCCCTGCTGGCCGGCCATAGATTTCGAAAATGACCTTATCGCCATCTGCACATACAAAAAGGTATATCTCTATAAGCTTAGCGAGGTGATGGCCCTTCCGAAAACCAATGTCACCATCCCTACTACAATTACCTACGGCGGCATAATCACCAGCAGCTCAAGCACCGCAACATACGATTCCCTCATTCCGGAATTTGTAGGATCTCCGGTCGTCTTTGCCCATGATGCCAGCAAACTCACACCGATCATAGTGTTTGACAGCACCTACAGCAAGCGGGGACTCCACTGGCAGACCTTCTGCATCGGCAACGGGAAGGCCTATTTCCTCAACCAGGGAGATGTCCCTGCGAGCAGCGTTATCAAGCACGACGCCTTTATCGAGGGATATGACCTTAAGACCGGCCAGCTCATAAAGCAGAAAGTACGTCAGGAGTATATACAAGACATTGAAGGGCTGGCATCGAGAGGCTTCGTAGAAAGCGATTACTGCTACGTAGAGCCTGAGGGGATCAAGGTAGTCGGTGAGACTATGTATGTCCTCTATACTTGCCGCGGCAACAAGAATATCACCACCCGCCGCCCGGTAATATTTAAACTTTCATCTGATATTTAATACTATGGATAGAAGATCATTCCTGTTCCTCATGAGCGGAGTTGTTGGAGCCTGCGCTTCAAAAAAGACGCTTGATGTTATCACAGATAAACCAGACGAAGAGGTCACCCCGCCCCCTGTAGTTGACGACGGGACCATCAACGGGACCATAATTCTCGACGGAAACAACGTCCATGGTCTTATCAAAGACTCGGACGGAGCTCCAGTAAAGGGAGTTCCGGTCACTGACGGATATACCTATGTCAAAACGGACAAAAACGGAGTATATCAGTTTAAGGCGGATTCCAAAGCCACTTTTGTTTATTATAGCCTTCCTTCAGGCTATGCCATCGAGCAGACTGAGGCCAACAGCCTTCCTTCTTTCTACCGGAAGATTAATCCGGGAGATAAAAACAGGAACGATTTCACCCTCGTAAAAATAGCTTCTTCGTCTTCCTTCTCGTTTGCCGTTCTTGGAGATATCCACGTAAGGGACACCGCCACTTCGACCAAGTTCCGCAACGGCGCAATGAAGCAGATTGGAGAGTATTTCAAGGCAAATCCTTCCGCTGGTCCCGTCTTCGGAGTCAGCCTCGGCGACATCATCAACAACGCAAAAGACCCGGACACCTATGCCATGGCCCGCGGAGCTCTCAGAAGCGCTGAATACGCCTCCGGCAAATATGTTCCGTTCTATACTGTAATCGGAAACCATGACCACAATGCACGGAAGGGAGACAAATCACAATCCGGGACCGAGGGTTTCGACAAGGGAACGGAGACCGACTACGCCAACATTTTCGGTCCGACCTGTTACTCGTTCAACATCGGCCGCGCCCATTTTGTAGCCATCGATAATTATATCTCTAAGGCGGAGCCTTCAAGCTCAAGTTCAGCTCTTTCCGGGCAAGGCGCCACCGGCCTCTCGGAGGATGTCTATAAATGGATAGTGAAAGACCTGGACCTTGTGGACAACAAGGCCGTCAAGATGGTTGTCGTCCTCCAGCATTGCCACGTCCGTGGATTTGCCGACATCCCTCACCGTGAGGACCTTCTGGATAAGCTCTCGGCCTTCAACACCGCCTATATTTTCTCCGGCCATGCCCACATCTGTGAGACCTACAAGTACAAGGTGACAGCCCAGAGCGGAAAGCCCATCATAGAGCGCATTCATGGAGTTCCCATGGGTAATTTCTGGTATTCCCGCTACAATCCCGACGGGTCCCCTGCCGGATTCTACATCTACAATGTCAACGGAAGCGATTTCTCCAGCTGGGAATACCGTCCCGTCCATGATCCCTCGGATCAGATGAGGGTCTACGACACAAACGATGTCTACGACAAGACCTCCGACTGGTCACATCAGTATGCATGGAAGAGCAATGCCCTGTTTGCAGAGGGGAACTTCCTTATCGCCCATATCTACAACGGGGACGAGGACTGGGAGGTCCATCTCGAGCACGACGGAAAGGTCGAGAAGATGACATTCGCCAACAAGCGAATCAGCGACTATTGCGTCAACTGCCACCTTGCCAACGATAACATCGAGGGCATCCGAACATCATGGAAATACCACTGGGACAACTCGGAGAACTGGTGGTACATAAAGCTTGACAAACCGGCTTCGGAGCTTACCGGCTGGAAGGTGGTTGCCAAGGCCAAGTTCCCCGGAAGCAGTGAAACCCGCACATACACATGCGACAAGATTACAAAAAAGCTGGATGAAAAATAGTATTTTTGTTATCTTTGTATAATAGACACTACAATTCTAATATGAGACAGGATCTTCAGGTTTTCGACCTAATAAAGAAAGAAAAGGAGCGCCAGAGCTCCGGACTAGAGCTTATCGCTTCAGAAAATTATGTTTCTACCCAGGTAATGGAGGCTATGGGCTCCGTATGTACCAATAAATACGCCGAAGGATATCCCGGCAAGCGCTACTACGGAGGCTGCGAAATAGTCGATCAGATCGAGCAGCTGGCGATAGACAGGATTAAGGCCATCTATGGTGCGGAATACGCCAATGTCCAGCCCCATTCCGGCGCTCAGGCCAACCTCGCCGTTGAAATGGCGGTCCTCCGTCCCGGCGATACTTTCATGGGCCTGGACCTCGCTCATGGAGGCCACCTTACCCATGGTTCTCCCGTCAATGCCTCAGGAATCCTCTATAAAGCGGTCTCATACGGCCTCGACGAGAAGACCGGCCGCATCGATTATGATGCGATGGAAAAGACTGCCCTTGAGACCCGTCCTAAGCTCATAATCGGCGGAGCATCAGCTTATTCCCGCGAGTGGGACTATGCCCGAATGAGAAAGATAGCAGATGAAGTAGGAGCTATTCTCATGGTCGACATGGCCCATACCGCCGGCCTTATCGCAGCCGGCCTTCTCGACAATCCTGTCAAATACGCCCACATAGTTACCTCAACTACTCATAAGACCCTTCGCGGCCCTCGCGGAGGCATCATCTTGATTGGCAAGGATTTCGATAATCCATGGGGCATCACAACCCCGAAGGGTGTCATCAAGAAGATGTCCCAGATAATTGACTCAGCCGTCTTCCCGGGGATCCAGGGCGGCCCGCTCGAGCATGTAATCGCAGCAAAGGCAGTAGCATTCTACGAGGCCATGCAGCCGGAGTATGTAGACTACCAGAAACAGGTGATAGCCAATGCAAAAGCCATGAGCGAAGCCTTCATGGCTAAGGGTTACAAAGTCGTATCCGGAGGTACCGACAACCACCTCATGCTGATAGACCTTAGGACCAAGTTCCCCGAAGTCACCGGCAGAATGGCGGAAAAAGAACTCGTCAAAGCGGACATAACAATCAATAAAAACATGGTTCCTTTCGACTCCCGTTCCCCGTTCCAGACTTCCGGCGTCCGCATCGGCACACCGGCTGTCACCTCCCGCGGATTCGTCGAAAAAGACATGGTCGACATAGTCGAGCTGATTGACACAGTTCTTGAAGCCATCGCCGACCACGCAGCCGACCTTGAGAACCCGGAATATCTGGCCGTTTTGGAACAAGTCAAACACAAAGTGCATATGCTCACTAGCGGAAGACCGCTTAATAGATATTGATATCATGAAAAAATCCCTATTCATTCTTGCGGCAGGATTGCTCCTCGCCGCAGGCTGTGGAAATCTCAACTCTCAGGCGGAGAAAGAGTACCTCCAGCCTGTAAGGCCCGGTTACGAGGGACGCAACCCCTTCTGGAACAAGTTCTCTAAGAAGTTCATGTATGCTCCAGCCTTTGATTTCGCAGAGATTGAAGGTGCTGCAAAATACCGTTTCACTGCCTCGCAAGAGGGATTCGAATCCTCATTTGAGGATAAGTCGCCGAAGGCTCCCCTATCCCCCATCTGGAGTAATATCCCTGTCGGAGACACCCACCTTAAGGTCGTCGCACTAGATGGAAAGGGTGCGGAAATAGGCGTTGCCGGCGAAAGGGATTTCTTCAGGGATTACCCCTTCTCAGGTCCATATCTTCAGAAAGTCCGCCCATATGAGGAAGCAGCAAGGATGGCCCTTCTCTATAATGACGGCATTCCCCAGATTCAGGCTTGGAAGGAGAGTATAGAGCCGGATATGACCTATAAGCACAATACCTATCCGGACAAGATTATCGGCGCCACCATCCGTAATGAATGCCTCGTTGCAAAGCTTTTCCCGAACAAGAAAGAGAATGCTCTCAAGATAGCCCGGAATGCAGCTCAGTTCCTTATCGACCAGAGCCGTCCGGAAGGCGATCCCCTCGCATTTTTCCCTCCTACTTACTACAAGGACCTGATCGCCTCCGCAAACAATCAGGGAAAGATAATGACGATGGATCCGATATTTGCCGGAGATGCTTTCCTCGATCTTTTCGATGCAACAGGGGACGAACTCTACAAGGACAGGGCAGTCAAGATTGCCGATACATATAAGGCAATCCAGAGGGAGGACGGATCATACCCGATCAAGATGGAATTTGAGACCGGAGAGCCTGTAAATAGCGCCTCAGCGATGCTGACTCCCCTTCTGAGATACCTTCGCCGCCTCGAAAGAGACTATGGCGTCAAGGGATATGAGGAGACTCTCGCGAAAGGAGAGAAATGGATGAAAGAAAAGGCCCTCGAGACCTTCGATTTCACAGGTCAGTTCGAGGATGTCGGAGTCGATGTCGAGCCTTACCAGAATCTCACCAACTGTACAGCAGCACCTTACGCTTCATACCTTCTGCTCTACGGCACAGATGAAGACATCGATGACGCCCGCGACCTTATCCGTCTCAGCGAAGACCAGTTTGTCCACTGGACATCACGTCCGGATGCCAACGGGATTCATCATGTGCAGGTCCCTTGCGTCCATGAACAGTATAAATATGAGACCCCTGTCGATAACAGTTCCTGCAATGTCGCTAATGCATACCTAGACCTCTATGAAAAGACTGGTGACAAGCTTGCCCTCGCAAAGGCAAAAGCGCTGGTCGACGGCCTCACCATAGCTCAGAATCCAGGCAGCGGATTCACTCCGACCACTCTCGACTATAGGGAGACAAAGCGTGACCGCGGCCGCACTTTCTGGATCAATTGCAGCTGCTCCACCATCCGGATATGGCTCCGTATGGCTGAAAAGGGCTATTGATATGGGAGACCGAAAGCTTCTGAATATCGAGCTTCATCGGGTGACGGCTAAGGAATATAAAGAGCTGCCGCCAAGTGGAATTGTCGTCGTTCTCGACAATATACGAAGCGCCCATAATGTCGGTTCGGCATTCAGAAGCTCTGACGCTTTCAAGGTCGACAAGATGGTGCTCTGCGGTATTTCGGCTATGCCGCCTTCCGCCGAGATCCATAAGTCTGCTCTTGGGGCTGAAGACAGCGTCGATTGGGTTTATTATAGCGATACGCTTACCGCTATCGAGGCTTTGCGCAAAGACGGATACACGATTGTAAGTGTCGAACAGACAGTTGGTTCCATAAAACTTGACAAGTTCACCCCGGAGCCCGGACATCGCTATGCCCTTGTCTTTGGGAATGAAGTCGAAGGAGTACGGCAGGACGTTGTCGATGCCTCGGATTTCGCCCTCGAGATCCCTCAGTTTGGCACAAAGCACTCCCTCAATGTCTCCGTCTCCGTCGGAGTTATCCTCTGGCACCTTAGATCAAGGCTTCTAATATAGGGAGTGGAGCTGAGGTTTCTTTAGTTCTGGACAATGGCCTTGGACAAGGAACTTGGGCCCTCCCTTGGGAACAATGGCCTACCACCTCCCGCGATGGATTTTCTCCGGTCTCCATTTATCCTTGGGAGCGGGAGTTTCTGCAGGATGGCCAACCGGAATAATTGCAAGGGGCATCACATTCTCCGGGATGCCCAGCACTTCTTTTACAACGCCGTATCGGTCTTCATATGGCCAGCACGCTGTCCAAACGGCACCTAAGCCCATCGCCTCTGCGGCAAGAAGAATATTCTCCGCCGCCGCCGAGCAATCTATCATCCAGTTGGGATTCGGCCTTTCTATTGCGGGGGAATCCTTCGGGGCATCATGAGGCTTAACAGTCGTATTCAAATCCCCACAGACTACAATCAGGCATGGGGCCTCGGGGTACATCCTGTTGACACTCTTTGTTACCAGCCTTTTTGCGACCTCCTTGTCAGTAACGACAATAAAAGACCACGGCTGAATATTCTTGGCCGATGGCGCGGCCATCCCCGCTCTTAGGAGAGTCTCTATTTCCGCCTCGGTAAGCGGCTCCGCAGTGTACTTTCTGACACTCTTCCTTGAGAGGATAACATCCATCACCGCCTCGTGGGCTATGTTGCCGTTGTTTTCCATGATGCTGCTATTTCTCATAATGCTGCTATTTCCCTTTGGTACAGCTTTTTCCCTTGATGCATCCGTTGTCACAAATATAGCAATTTCTCCACAACTTCGCACGCCCAACCCCCTCCCGTACACCAAATGCCCTTCCTGGTGTACAGATATCGTTTTCTGCCACCTCCCGTACACCAAACGACCTTCCCGGTGCACCGACACTACCACCAACCCTTGGAAATGGCATAATGTTATATATTTGATTGCAATTAATCTCAGGAAAAGAGGGATTGTGGAAGAACATGTTCCAGGTCTCATTATAGAGCGGGGACCTGGAACACAAAGTAAACAGAGAATCGGCCTCTGATCTTATCCCATGACCGATTTTACCCATCACTACTGTTCCAGGTCAACCTCCTGAAAGTAGACCTGGAACAAAAGAGGAGGGTTTTCCAAGTACCGTACACCAAACACCTTCCCCAGCGTACAGGCACCATTCTAATGAAGTGTGACACTTTTTATGCTCAGTTGTCTATGAACTTAATGCTTTGCCTCCACAGACCTTAATGCTATGCCACTACAGGCCTTCGGGCTGACGTCGGGAAAGGGCGGGCTTGTCCGCCTCGGTTGCTGGACGGCGAACTCCTCCTTTTGGTCAGGGCAATTGCCCTGTCCAACGTCGTCGGACAGACGCCGTCCTTCTGCTTCGCAGAACCGCCGCCCTCGGCGGGCCCGCTGGTCCTTTCCCTCCTATTCGCCCGAAAGCCTGTCGCTGCATAGCACTATCGGTTCGTGCAACAGTCGCCCAATATCCTTCCCCGTGCCACCGGAAGGGGCTCTCGTAGCACGGCAGGGCTGTTTTGATGGTCCCGTACCACTGGAAGGATGTTACGTGGTATAGCTGGTAGGAACAGACCATGTCTCTTGATGGCGCAGGTGCAGATTTTTCGCGGCTTCCTGCGCCATTATTGTTTCATAAATATCTGATAACTAGCTCTTTACAATAACGATACGGTGCAGGTCTCCAGCATATTTCGCACCTGCGCCATGCCATACTGCCAAAAGATAGCTTCGTAGCGCGGAATGGCATATTTGCAGGTCACTGCTGCCAGGAGAGGAGTTTCGTGGTACAAGAAGGCCGGTTCCCGTGTCTCATTTCATACAGCCTGTTCCAGGTCTCTTTTCAGAACGGGGACCTGGAACAAGAGAAAAACCAATAATCGGCCCCAGACAGCCTCCTGTAGCCGATTATGCCAATCGATTCTGTTCCAGGTCAACCTCCTGAAAGTAGACCTGGAACAAAAGAGGTGTGTTTTCCCTGTCCCGTGTCACCAGATGAGTGTTTGGCAGTACGGCCAGCCGATTGTTTCATGGATCAAATGACCGTTTCGCCTTTTCGTCTATGGAAATGCCCGGTTTTCATGGATGAGATTGTAGCCGGCGGAGAACAGTGAAACAGCCAGAGAAACGTCTTGTGAAACAGCCAGAGAAACGTCTTGTGAAACAGCCAGTTGGGAGGTAGTTTTGGGGGAAGAGAAGAGGACCAGTAGGGATTGTTAAAAAAATGTTGAAAAAATTTGGAAGAAAATGGGAGAATATGGAAGAAAATGGAAAATTATTCTTATCTTTGTACCCGTAGCGTGAAAATAAAGTTTAACAGAGAGTCATGGTAAGATTCTACGGAAAGACAAACGGAAAAATTGACGACAAGGGGCGCGTAGTGTTCCCTGCCATCTTCCGTGACGCCATGTCCCGTAGCGGCGAGACCGATACGACTCTCATAATCAAAAAAAGCGTACATGGCGCATGCCTGGACCTTTTCACTCTTGACGAGTGGGTCAAGAGGTCCGACAAAGTCATGGAATCTCTGGATACTGAACTCAATCCCGAGCACGCTGCCTTCTGGTCAAAATACAATGACGAGGTCTATCAGGTAGTCCCTGACGGAAAACTCGGCCGTATCAATATACCGGAAGATCTTCTTAAGGCGACAGGTATCACCAAAGAGGTAGTGTTTGCAGGTGTCGGATACAAGATTGAGATCTGGGACAAGGAAAGACGCGAGTCATCCCTCATACCGGAAGATCAGTTCAGAAAGACAGCGGCAGAACTATCCCACAATAAGTAGCAGGAGGATAGGAGATGTCGGAATACCATACGCCTGTAATGCTTAATGAGAGCATTTCAGCTCTTATTACAAATCCTGAAGGAATATATGCAGATGCCACTTTCGGAGGCGGTGGGCACACCGCTGAACTACTTTCACGCTTACATGATGGCGGCCGCGTCATCGCCTTCGATCGTGACAGCGATGCTCTGCACCAAAGGCCGGACGACAGTCGTCTGACCTTGATACACAATAATTTCCGCTTCATTCGCAATTACCAGCTCTATCTAGGAGTCGACGAAGGATTCGACGGCATCCTGGCAGATCTCGGAGTCTCGTCGCACCAGTTCGACACTGCTGAAAGGGGATTCTCTTTCAGATGGGATGCAGAACTTGACATGAGGATGAATACCGAAGGTGGAAAGACTGCCTCAGATGTTCTCAACACCTATAGCGAAGCGGAGATTGAAAAGATTCTCAAAGTGTACGGAGAGGTCGATGGAGCTTCCAGGATGGCGAGAATGATTGTCTCGGCCCGCGCCGGAAAAGATATTCGGACCACCGGTGATCTCCATGATGCAATCGAAAAGGCCCTTCCTCCCTTCCAAGAGCACAAGGTGCTTGCAAAAATCTACCAGGCACTGAGAATTGAAGTGAATGACGAAATGAGGTCCCTCGAAAAATTCCTCGAGGGGGCTGCAGAGGCGCTGAAGGTTGGTGGCAGACTCGTTGTCATCACCTATCACAGCCTCGAAGACCGCATGGTCAAGAACTTCATAAAAACCGGCAACATCGGCGGCGTCGAAGAGAAGGACATCTACGGAAGAGCAGCGACTCCCCTTTCAGCTGTCAACCGCAAGCCCATCCTCCCTTCGGAGGAAGAGATTGCCGCCAACACCAGGGCTAGGAGCGCAAAACTCCGGATAGCCGAAAAAGCAGGGAGGGCAGGACGATGAACGGAAAAAGGATTGGAGAGACCCTCCTCAGCATAGTAAAAGCCCTTTTCAAGGGAGAGCTCCTGATAAGGATTGGTGCGGATAAGTATTTCTCTCATATAATCTACGCCTTCCTCCTCATAGGTCTTCTGATGTGGGTTGACTACAACGTAGATCAGGCCCTGATAGAGGTGGAAAACAACAGGAAAGTACTTTCAGAGCTGAAGATATACCATGCCGAGAAGACCAGCGAACTGGTAAGGCTCAACAGGGTCAGCACCATCCAGGCAAACCTCAAGGCCCTCGGATCGGATGTAGACATTGCGGAGAAACCCGCAACAGTGATAATTAAGAAGTAGAATGGCAAAGAGAGAAAAGGCAATAAAGGACAAAGTTCTCGAGAAGAAAGACAGGGTGGGATTCATCCTGGATCTCTTCTATGCAGGCATTGTCATTCTCTCAATCGCCATCATCGTCAAACTTATCCATATCCAGCTTACCTACTCCGTCGATCCTTCTGTAGAGAACATCTTCCGCCCGACCGGGACCAAGCGTCCGGAGACCCCGACAAGAGGGGCGATCCTTTCCGAAGACGGAAGGATTCTCGCAATCTCCACTCCAATGTACCAGGTCTACATGGATTGTGCCGTCAGAAAGGATGATTTCAAGAGTGAAGGCGAGGAAGGTGCGAAGAAAGAAAAAGAATGGAAGCAGCTTGCAAAAGAGCTTTCCAGCGGCCTCAGCGCCATCTATGGGGACAAGTCCGCGGACGACTATTATAAGTTTATAATTTCGAAGAGGGCGGAGGACCGCCACTACGTCAAGATAGGAGGCCCAATCGACCACAAGACTCTCAAGAAGGTCCAGGAGCTGCCCCTTTTCTCCAAAGGAAGCAACTACGGAGGTCTCCTCTATGAGACAATGGATACCCGTGAATACCCTTACGGCAGCCTTGCCAGAAGGACCATCGGATATGTCAAGAACAATTCCCGCACTGAAGGAAAGAGCCATATCGGAATAGAAGGGAAATTCGATTATGAGCTCCATGGAAAAGACGGCTTTGAGTGGCTCAGGACAGCTGACGGGAAGAAAAAGGTACGTAACACCGACAGTACAGCCGTTAAGGCTGTCGACGGCAACGATGTCCGCTCCACCCTCAATATAGATATCCAGGACATTGCCGACAGGGCCCTCCGCAACCAGATTACAGAAGACCTCAGGGTCAGCGGAGCCTGCGCCATAGTAATGGACGTGAAGACAGGCGCAATCAGGGCTATGGTCAACCTCCAAAGAGATACCACCCTCGCCGGACAGCCTCTCCAGGAGAGATTCAACCTCGCGATCTCACAGGTTGGCGAGCCCGGATCTGTTTTCAAGACTGTCACTCTTACCTCCCTCCTCGAGGACGGCTATGTAAAATCCCTGGACGAGACAATTCCCACGAATCACGGCTATGTTCCCGGAGGATACCCTCATGATGACCACATCAGCCAATACGAGAGGAACACAGGACGTAACGACATCACCGTAAAGCACGGTTTCGAGATTTCTTCCAACTACGTATTCGCCTATTTGGCGACAAAGTATTACGGGAAAAAGCCACAAGAATTTTTCAACAAGCTCTACTCATACAGGCTCGGCGAAAAATTCGACTTCGACATAGACGGTCTCGGCACTCCCGTTCTCACACCTCCCTCCAATAAGGAAATGTGGAGCGAAACAACACTTGGAACAACAGCCTACGGCTACTCCGCCGCCGTTACTCCACTCCACCTCCTGACCTTCTACAATGCCATCGCCAACAAAGGAATAATGATGAAGCCATACCTTGTCGAGGACATTGAGAACGATGGAAAAGTGATTAAAAAACGCGGCCCGAGCGTTCTCAACAACATCTGCTCCAGAGCCACGGCCGATACCCTGACGAGGGCTCTTATGGCTGTTGTTGAAGAGGGTACGGCGACGAGGCTAAAAGGAGCCAAACTGACGGTAGCCGGAAAGACCGGAACCGCCCGCGTAGCCCTCCAGGCCTCAGAGAAGCCGAAGCCGCACGACGGATACCATGACATCTACGGCCGGAAAAAGAACCAGGGAACCTTCGTGGGATTCTTCCCGGCTGATAATCCTCAGTACTCTGTCCTTGTCTCCGTATACTCCAAACTATCCCTCGGCAACTTCTACGGAGGAACAATGCCGGCGATGGCAGTAAGGGAAATTATAGACAACATCTATGCTCTTACAGAACGCTGGAGCGACGAAATAGGAAGGAAGGGATCGGTTCCGTCGATGGGAAAGAAAGAGTCTGTCGTCGCAGATGGAATCACCCCCGATGTCAGGGGATTCGGACTCATAGACGCCATCTATGCAATAGAGAATAATGGCTACAAGTGCTCCTACGAAGGGACAGGCCACGTAGCAAGCCAGTCCCCCGCTGCGGGAACTACGATTAAAAAAGGTGAAACGGTTACACTCAAATTGAAATGATACTCTCAAAGATTATAGATAATATAGGAACTGTTGAAGTAAAGGGAGATGTCCGCAAGGAGATAGCCTCCATTACCTCCGATTCCAGAAAAGTAGAGAAGGGCGGACTCTTCATTGCAGTGAAAGGCTACGCTTCCGACGGTCATGCTTATATAGCCTCTGCCATTGAAAAGGGCGCTGTAGCAATTATCTACGAAGAAGATGGAATTGCCAATGACGCCGAAGGAGTGACTTTCATCAAAGTAGAGAACTCCCGCCATGCCGTCGCCATCGCAGCACACAACTTCTTTGGGAAGCCTTCCGAGAAACTTACCCTCGTCGGCATCACCGGCACCAATGGAAAGACAACGACGGTCACCCTCCTCTACAACCTTTTCATGGGCCTTGGATACAACTGCGGCCTTCTCTCGACAATCGCCAACTATGTAGGCACGGACAAGAGAGAAACCGACAACACCACCTCCGATCCTATAACAATCAATTCCCTCCTCGCAGAGATGGTGGAAGAGGGCTGCGAGTATTGTTTCATGGAGGTCAGTTCGATCGGAGTCGAGCAGGAGAGGGTAAGCGGCCTTCGTTTCAAGGTAGGCATCTTCTCCAATCTCACCCATGACCATCTTGATTACCACAAGACATTCGCCGAGTACCTCCGCTGCAAGAAACTCTTCTTCGACAATCTGCCTTCGGATGCCTTCGCAATAATCAATATCGACGACAAGAACGGCCCCGTGATGGTCCAGAATACCAAAGCGAAGGTAATCACATACTCATGCCGCTCCATCGCAGACCATACCTGCCGGATCATCGAAGAGAGCATGGACGGAATGCAGCTGAGAATAGACGGAGAATCCGTTTGGACACGGCTTATCGGCATCCATAACGCATACAACGCCCTTGCAATATACACTACGGCGATAGTCCTCGGAGCCGATCAGACCGAGACGCTCGTAGGAATCAGCAGCCTCGCCTCCGCTCCCGGTCGTCTCGAAACGCTGAGGGGGCCTAAGGGAATAACCGCCGTAATAGACTATGCACACACCCCGGACGCCCTTGAAAATGTACTCAAGACCCTCAGCGACACTTGCCGGGGCCATCAGCTCATCTGCCTTTTCGGATGCGGTGGAGACAGGGACAAGACAAAACGCCCGGAGATGGCAGCGATTGCCGAGAAATACGCTGACAGAGTAGTAGTCACTTCCGACAACTGCCGTACAGAGGATCCTGACGCTATTATTGACGATATCCGCAAAGGTTTCTCGATAAAAGGACTTGCAAAGACCATTTGCATTACAGACAGAAAAGAAGCCATCAGGACCGCCATCCTTACGGCAGACGAGAATGCGACAGTTCTGCTCGCCGGAAAAGGCCATGAGACTTACCAGATAATCGGAAAAGAAAAGCACCACTTCGACGAAAGAGAAATTGTTACTGAAACCTTTAACCTCATAGAGAAATGATCTACCACCTTATACAGTACTTCGAGAGAGTCGGAATAGATTTCCCCGGAATGGGACTGATGCATTACCTGTCCTTCAGGGCAATGATGGCCAGCGTCACTGCTGTCCTCGTTGCTCTCTTCGCCGGAAAAAGCATTATCCGCCTCCTCCAGAAAAAGCAGATCGGAGAGACTGTCCGCGACCTCGGTCTCCAGGGACAGATTGAAAAGAAAGGCACCCCAACTATGGGCGGAGTCATCATCATACTCTCCGTCCTCTCAGGAGTACTCCTCTTCTGCGATTTTACCAATATATATGTATTGCTTTTGATTTTCAGCACTCTCTGGTGCGGAGCCCTCGGCTTCACCGACGACTATATCAAAGTATTCAAGCACAATAAGGAAGGCCTCAGCGAGAAAGGAAAACTTATCGCCCAGATTGTTCTCGGCTTCATTATCGGTATTGCCGTTTGGCAGAGCAATGACATTGTAGTCAGGGAGAAGGTCCTCAGCGAAGGAACCACTATAATACGTGAGGGAGAAGAAAAATCTCTCGAAAGCGAGACTCTCGTCGAAGACAGCATCTACAAGGATGAAAATGTGGTAAAGAGCACTAAGACTACAATCCCGTTCGTTAAAAGCCATGAGTTCGATTACCGCTGGCTATCCCCTTTCAAGGGCGTATGGGGCTGGTACGCTAAATGGGCCATCTATGTCCTCATGATTGTCATCGTCATTACCGCCTGCTCAAACGGAACCAACCTGACTGACGGACTGGACGGACTTGCAGCGGGCACCTCGGCGATCGTTGGAGTGGTTATCGGCATCCTCGCATGGCTGAGCGGTAACCTCATTGACTCGAACTATCTGAACATAATGTACCTGCCGGGAACTGGAGAGATTGCCATATTCATGTCCGCCTTCGTAGGCGCCCTCATCGGATTCCTCTGGTACAATTCCTACCCAGCCCAGGTATTCATGGGCGACACCGGTTCGCTTACTATCGGAGGCATTATCGGCGTAAGCGCCGTCCTCATCAGAAAAGAGCTGCTCCTGCCTCTTCTTTGCGGAATTTTCTTCGTAGAAAGTCTTTCCGTGCTCATGCAGAGAGCTTATTTCAAATACACCAAGAAACGTTATGGCCAGGGAAGGAGGATCTGGAGCATGACTCCCCTCCACCACCATTATCAGGATAAAAAGGAACTGCCCGGAAGCGTCATCTTCCATAAACCCGTACCGCCACATCACGAGGCGAAGATTACAAGCCGTTTCTGGATTGTAGGCGTCATACTCGCAGTTGCAACACTCGCACTTCTCAAGATAAGATAAAAAAGGAGTTACTATATTATGTCAAGACTGGTCGTTTTAGGCGGAGCTGAAAGCGGTGTCGGAGCCGCAGTGCTCGCAAAGAAAGAAGGATTCGACGTCTTCCTGTCAGACAACGGGAAGATTGCCGAAAAGTATGTCGAGACCCTGAAAAAATGGGATATCAAGTATGAAGAGGGAGGCCACACTGATGAGCTCATCCTCAATGCAGACGAAGTGGTAAAGAGCCCGGGAATCCCTTCCGAGGCCCCTATGGTTTGCCGCCTTCGCGAGCAGGGGACCCATGTCATTTCGGAAATAGAATTTGCAAGCCGCTATGACTCTGCAAAGAAAATCTGCGTGACCGGCTCCAATGGAAAGACAACTACTACTTCCCTTATATACTACCTGCTCCAGAATGCCGGACTCAACGTAGGTCTAGGCGGGAACATAGGAAGATCCTACGCCTACCAGGTAGCAACCGAGCACTTCGACTATTATGTACTGGAAATCAGTAGTTTCCAGCTCGATGATGTATACGAATTCAAGCCGGATATCGCCATTATCACCAACATCACTCCGGACCATCTTGACCGCTACGACCACAAGATGGAGAATTACGTCGCAGCCAAATTCAAGATCACCCAGAACCTGACCTCCGACGACTGCTTTATCTTCGACAGTGACGACGATATCACCATCGGCCACCTCAACAACATTATCCTCCGCTGCAAGATGCTCCCCTTCTCCCAGAAGAAAGAGCTCGCACAGGGAGCGTTTGTCCGCGACGACAAGATGGTCATCCGCTACGAAGAGGACGAGACAGATCTCTATCTGAAAGAACTTGCCCTCGGCGGAAAACACAATATTTACAACTCGATGGCGGCAGCACTGGCAGCAAAGGCCACTGGCATCGACAATGCCGTCATCCGCGATTCCCTCGCCACCTTCCAGCCTATCGAGCACCGTTTGGAACCTGTCCTCAGCATAAAGGACGTCCTCTATATCAATGACTCAAAAGCCACTAACGTGGATTCGGCATGGTACGCCCTCGAGTGCCAGAAAAAGCCTGTCGTATGGATTGTAGGCGGGAAGGACAAAGGCAATGACTACAGCGTACTCAACGACCTTGTCAAAGAAAAAGTAAAAGCCATTGTCTGCCTCGGAGTGGACAATTCAAAGATCCACGCCGCCTTCGAAGGAATGGTCGACAAAATGGTCGACACCTCCTCCGCTGAAGAAGCTGTCAAGGCGGCTGCCTCTCTTGCCGAAAGAGGAGACGTCGTGCTGCTTAGCCCTTGCTGCGCAAGCTTTGACCTCTTCACAAGCTACGAGGACAGAGGAAGGAAATTCAAAGAAGCTGTAAGAAACCTTTAGAGCCATGGCAAAGGGAAAGAAAAAAGGGGGAATACTCGATTTTGTCGAGAACTACACAGGGGACAAGGTCATCTGGATGGTGGTCCTTCTCCTTATGATGTTCTCGATACTATCCGTATTCTCGTCCACCTCCCTTCTCGCCCAGCAGAAGCACGAGAGCCGCATCAGCATCGTAAAGGTGCAGTGCCTCGTGGTCCTCGCCGGGCTTGCCATCATTACATTCTGCTGCTGGATCAAGAATATCAAAGTATTTGAGACCATTTCAAAATACGGATTCGCCTTCTCCTTGATCCTGCTGCTATGGATAGTATTCAAAATCAAGACGCCTATTATCAGGGCCGCCGACATCAATGGAGCTTGGCGAGTAATTAAAGTCTTCGGTTTCCAGATACATGTCTATGAAGTAGTCAAGGTAGCAATGATAATGTATCTGGCATGGGCCGTAAACGCATTGAAAGAAGACAGTTTCACCCTTCTGCCAAAGCTTGCTGGCCTTTTCAAGCACCCGGAAAGGCTCAATACTACCACAGCAAAGAAAGTTTTCTATATCTATATTCCGATACTGATCACTACCGGCCTTATCCTCGTTGGAGGTACTTCTTCAGCCCTTTTCATAGGGATGATGATGATTCTGACAATATTCATCGGAGGGGTCAACCTCAAGGAAGTATTCTTCCTCGGACTGGCGGCTGTCGCTTATGTCGGTATAGTAATCGGTCTTTACGACCTTACCAAGAATAATGAAAAGCCGATAGTCCTCTCGGAGCGAATCACTACCGCAAGGAGCCGAATGGATACGGACATGGACCAGCTGATGCAGCAAATGCTGGACAATCCTCGCAACTCAAAGGAGTTCCAGGATGCAGCCGATGCCCTAAAGCAACCCGTCAGTGCACTGATTGCCATTAAAGAGGGCGGAGTCCTCGGCAAGGGGCCCGGAAGAAGCACCCAGCGCTACATAGTACCTGTCCTTTTCGGAGACTACATGTTCAGCTTCTTTGTAGAAGAATACGGTCTCTGGGGCGCTCTGCTACTGATTATCCTATATGCGAGCCTTCTGTCGAGAGGGGCGCTACTAGCCAAAAACTGCGACAATTATTTCGCCAAAGTGGTCCTGGCCGGACTCGTGCTTCTGATTTCGTGCCAGGCATTCATGCACATGGCTATCAATGTCCATCTCGCACCCCAAACAGGTCAGACCTTGCCGCTGATAAGCCATGGAACCTCATCGTTCCTGGCCTTCAGCTTCGCATTCGGCATCATCCTCTCTATAAGCAGGATGATCCATACCAAAGTACAGAAAACAATAGACAAGGCAGAGCCCATCGTCGCTCCCCACGATGAGATCCGCGACTCAATCTCACAGACGGAAGAAGAAATATGAAAGAGTATAAACCAATCAAGGCAATAATAAGCGGGGGCGGCACAGGAGGCCACATTTTCCCGGCAATATCCATAGCCAATAAGCTGAAAGAGCTCAATCCTGACACAGAGATCCTTTTCGTCGGAGCGGAAGGAAAGATGGAGATGGAGAAGGTGCCGGCCGCAGGGTATAAGATAGTCGGCCTTCCGATAGTTGGGCTCCAGAGACAGTTGAATCTCAAGAATACAATCAATAATCTCAAGGTCCCGGGGAAGATGGTCTCCAGTATTTCCAAAGCACGGAAGACCATCAGGCAGTTTAAGCCCGATGTTGCAATTGGTGTCGGCGGCTTTGCAAGTGCTCCCCTTCTGTTTGCGGCGACGAGAATGAACATTCCCTCGCTGATCCAGGAGCAGAACGGCTTTGCCGGCCTTACCAATAAAATGCTCGCAAAGAAAGTAAAGTCGATCTGCGTAGCCTATGACGGGATGGAGAGGTTCTTCCCGGCCGACCGCATCGTAATGAGCGGCAACCCCATAAGAAAGGAAGTCTCCACTCCAGCCACTCCCGAAATGAAGGCAGAAGCAATTGAGTATTATGGACTTGACGCTTCAAAGAAACATCTTTTCATAGTCGGAGGAAGCCTCGGAAGCGGGACCCTCAACAAGGCCATGAAAAAGTGGATATCTGAAGGATGCCCCGGTGGAGAGGATGTGGAAGTTATCTGGCAATGCGGCAAATACTACAAGAAGGGTATCGACTCATTCATGGAGGGAAAGAATCTTCCCCTCATCCATTACTCCGATTTCATAAAGAGAATGGACCTTGCCTATGCCGCTTCTGACGTAATCATCACGAGAAGCGGAGCCAGCACAGTCTCAGAACTCTGTGCAATGGAAAAGGCAGCTATCTTCGTCCCTTCCCCAAATGTCGCAGAAGACCACCAGACCCATAATGCGATGGCCCTCGTAAAGAAAGACGCGGCCATGATAGTCAAGGACGCGGAAGCAGAGGAAAAACTCCTCCCGACCGCGCTCGAATTACTAAAAGACGATGAGAAGATAGCTTCTCTTGAAAAGAATATAGCTAAACTTGCGCTCCGCGATGCGGCGCAGGTTATCGCAGATGAAGTGTACAGGATAATATGAAAAATGTCTATTTCATAGGTATTGGCGGGATCGGCATGAGCGCCCTTGCGAGGTACTTCGCTTTCAAGGGCTATAATGTGTCCGGCTATGACAAGACCCCTTCAGAGCTGACTGCTGAGCTCATAAAAGAAGGTATAGGGGTCCATTATGAAGACGATATCACCGCAATCCCAAAGGATGTCGAGGAGACTCTTGTCGTCTATACCCCGGCTATCCCTGAAGATCTCGGCGAGCTCGTATATGTCAACACCCACGGATACAGGGTCATCAAACGCTCCCGCACCCTCGGTGAAATAGCTGAGGGTCAGGCATGTATGGCCGTAGCAGGGACTCATGGGAAGACCACCACTTCCACTCTCACCGCCCATATCTTCACCTCGAGCGGAGTCGGCTGCTCGGCCTTTCTCGGCGGAATTTCCCGCAATTACGGGACAAATATGCTGGTAAGCCACACGCCCGTAGTCGTTGCGGAGGCTGATGAATTCGACCGATCTTTCCTCCAGCTTTTCCCGGAGATTGCGGTAATCACTGCCATCGACCCCGACCACCTCGATATATACGGGGATTACGCCCATGTACTCGAAGCCTTCAAGGCCTTCGCCTCTCAGGTCAAAGGGACTCTCATCAAAAAACTCGGGCTCGATATCACCCCCTCCGACACCAAAGCGAAGATACTCACCTATCATTCAGATGATTCCAAAGCCGATTTCTACGGAGAAAACGCTCGCACTGACGGTTTCGGACACTTTATCTACGACCTTCACTACCCCGGCGGAGTCCTCAAGGACATACTCGTAGGGACAATAGGAAGGGTCAATATGGAAAATAGCGTCGCTGCCGCTGCAATTGCCCTTACATACGGCATTGACCCTGAAAAAGTGCGGGAGGCGATCGGTACATTCAAGGGTGCCATAAGGCGGCTGGATGTCCATGTCAATAATGGAAACATCACATACATAGATGATTACGCCCACCATCCGAAGGAACTATCCACTGCAATCTCATCCATAAGGGAGGTCTTCCCGGGAAGAAAGATAACCGCAGTTTTCCAGCCCCACCTCTATTCGAGGACGAGGGACTTCGCTCCTGAATTTGCAAAGGCCCTCAGCGCTGTAGACAAGCTCATCCTCCTTGACATCTATCCGGCAAGGGAAGAACCCATACCCGGGGTAACATCGGAGATTATATTCAAAGATGTAACGGCCCCTGAGAAGGTCCTCATAAAGAGAGACGAGCTTATGGAATATCTTGGAAATGAAGACATTGACATTCTTGTTACCTTCGGAGCAGGGAATATTGACAGATTTGTTGAACCTATAACGGACATGCTCTCCGGAAAATGAAAAAAGGGGTCAGACATATCCTTCTAGGGCTTCTTGCGGCAAGCGCCATTGCCGTCTATATCTTCGGGCTTCTTGCAAGCGCGAGGAATCGGCATCTGACAACCTGCAAGGGGGTGAGAGTCGAGATTGCAGACAGCGCAAAGCTCTCATTCGTAAACGCTGAAGACGTGAAGGGATATCTTGGCAGCTACGGAGAATACATAGGACAGAGAATCGACAGCGTCAACCTCAAAAAGGTTGAGAAGATACTTAACGAAAGAAGCGCTATTTTAAGGGCTGACGCCTTTATGACTGATGACGGGTATCTCAATGTCACCCTCACCCAACGGGAGCCGGTCGTGCGTTTTCACTCCGGTGGCAACGGATACTATGCAGATGAGAGCGGATTCGTCTTCCCTCTCCAGAAAGGCTTCTCGTCAAGGGTCCCTATCGTGGATGGAAACGTCCCTATGAATATAGCAAGGGGATACAAAGGCGAGCCTTCGACAGACAAAGAAAAGCAGTGGCTCTCTTCTCTTCTAGCCCTTTTGAACTATATCGAATCCAGCAAGACTTGGAGCAATAATTTCAGCCAGATAACTGTGCTTCAAGGCGGAGATCTCCTGCTTGTCCCGAGAGAAGGGAAAGAGAAGTTCATCTTCGGAAATCTCAGCGGCATCGACAGTAAATTCGCCCGCATGAAGGAATACTACGAAGTCATAGCGCCCTCGAAGGAAGTAGGATACTACTCATCTGTCGACCTCCGCTATGAAGGACAAATCGTTTGCAGAAAATAAAAATACTATATATGATTGACGAAAAATACATAGCAGCAGTGGACCTCGGGTCGTCCAAGATTGCTCTCTGCGTTGCCAAGGTGAGCGGAGACGACGTCCAGATTGTCTACTACAAGGAGCATCCGTCGGACGGCATCCGAGGGAGTATCGTAACCAATCCGATGAAGGCGTCCGCTCCCCTGAAAAAAGCCATAGCAGAGGCCGAGAACGAACTGATGATCAAGATTTTGCAGGTTGTTGTCGGACTTCCCCGGGACGGTGTCATCCAGCAGATTGCAGACGGTAAGATCGAGCGTTCCAACCCGGATGACTACATCACCCGCGAAGAAGTTGAGAACCTGAAATCGATTGCCGTAGAGGCATATCCCCTTGATGATGCTTCGAATCAGGTGATGTACGGAGCTGTCGCACAGTCATTCTCGATTGACGACCAGATCCACCTTGTCGAAGACGATACAATCGGAGGGCTCAGCTCGACTCTCGAAGGAAACTTCAAAGTATTTATCGGAAGCAGGAAGGCGACAAATGCGATAGACAAAATCTTCAATAACCTCGGAATTGCTATTGCAAAGAAGTATTTTCTTCCTGCAGTCACTGCAAAGGCAGTCCTTAGCGAGGATGACCGTCAGAACGGTGTAGCCCTCATCGATTTCGGCGGTGGAGTGACCTCTGTCGCTATTTATCACGGAGGAATCATGAGGCATTACGCAGCGATTCCATTTGGCGGAAAAACTGTTACTAACGATATCAGGATTGAATCTTCAATCTCCGACTCTCTCGCCGAGAACCTGAAGCTCGCCTATGGAGCATGTATGCCGAATAAGCTCGCTTCGATGAGCGAGAAAATCATCCAGATCCAGTATGACGATCAGCCTTATAAGGAGATTCCGGTCAAATACCTTTCTGAGGTTATTGACGCGCGCGAAAGGGAGATTATCAATGCTATTCTCTACTCTATACAGGAAAGCGGCATGCAAAAGCTTCTCCGAAGCGGAATCGTCATCACCGGAGGCGGCGCCTCCATGGTCAACCTTAAAAACCTTCTAAAGGACATGAGCGGCTACAATGTCCGCATCGGATCCGCAAGAAGGCTCATCACCGCACCGGGATGCATGGGAGCCAACAGCCCCGCAGCAACTTCTGTTATCGGAATGATTCTCAGTGCAAAAGAGGACAATCTTCCCGAATGCATTTCAGTTCCAGTCCGGATCGAAGAGACTCCGGAGCCGGTAATTGAGAATGTCATAGAGGAAGTGATTGAAGAGTCGGCGCCTGTCACCCAAATGACAGATGATGAATTCATCCACGGCTCGACCGGCACTCTCGATGGATTCCCGGAAAATGAGAAGAAGCCGAAGAAAATCAAGAAGAAGGCCACCATCGAGAAAAACGGGCTCAAACTCTTCTGGAGCAAGATTACCCAGACGGTGGGCAATGTATATGATTCAGTGACTGACGACAATCTTTAAAGGAATATGGCAATAGAAAACGATATGATTCTCCCGAACGACTGGGTCCCGGAGAACTCGATAATTAAGGTGATTGGCGTCGGCGGCGGCGGATGCAACGCTGTGACGTACATGTACAATGAGAAGATTCAGGGTTGCAGCTTCATCGTCTGCAACACTGATTCACAGGCGCTCCAAAAGAGCAATGTCCCCGTGAAAATCCAGCTGGGAGAAGGCCTCGGAGCAGGTACCGATCCGACAGGCGGACGCAATGCAGCACTTGAGTCTCAAGATCTTATCGCGAGAACCGCCTTGGACAACGGCACCAAGATGCTCTTTATCACAGCGGGCATGGGCGGAGGTACAGGCACAGGTGCTTCGCCGGTCATCGCAAAAATGGCTCGCGAGCGCGGAATACTTACTGTCGCCGTAGTGACCCTTCCTTTCAGCAACGAAGGCAACGAGTCCCTTTCCAAAGCGATTGACGGAGTGAGAGAGCTCGAGAAAAACGTAGACAGCCTCCTTCTTATAAACAATGAGAAACTCTACGAGTTCTTCGGAGACGAACTGGTCCAGGACGCCTTCCCGAAGGCTGATGAAGTACTGGCAACCGCTGTCAGGGGCATAATCGAAATTATCTCAAAGCCCGGATACATCAATATCGACTTCAAGGATGTCACCAACATGATGAAGAACAGCGGCATGGCCCTGATGGGATGTGGTTCCGGAACCGGCAAAAACAGGATCGAGGACGCAGTGAAGGGTGCTTTCGAGTCCCCGCTTCTCAACGATTTCGACCTCAAGACGGCAAAGAATGTCCTGATCAACATCACTGTCGGCCGGAACGAGCAAGGCATCAAAATGGGCGACATGAATAAGATCAACGAGCTTATAAGCCAGTACACCGGCAATGCCAACAAGTTCAAGAGAGGAATTATCTATGACGATGACCCGTCTGTCGGTGACAAGGTGAAAATCACCGCAATCGCTACCGGGTTTGAAATGGGTAAACTCGGAGACATCACAGATGTCAATCTCGGCAACCTGATCATAGTCCAGCCCGATTTCAAATATGTGCCCGCTCCCATTGAGAGAGGTGTTGAAATCTCCCTTACTGAGACTCCAAGCACAATTAAAATCGGCTACAACACTGGTGACAACACCTGTAAATTCAATTATGATCCGTCCAATAAGCCTGTACTCTATGTAAAACACGGAGAGAACAAGGCGGACCTTGAAAATATACCTGCAATCAGAAGAATACAGTAAACGATATGGAAAGAAAGACCAGGGTGCGCTTTGCGCCATCACCTACCGGACCGCTCCACATGGGAGGAGTCAGGACAGCACTATACAATTACCTCTACGCAAAGCAGAGGGGTGGGGACTTCATTATCCGAATCGAGGATACAGACTCCCACCGTTTCGTTCCAGGGGCCGAGCAGTACATAATTGAAGCTCTCCGCTGGTGCGGCATCATTCCCGACGAAGGAGTCGATGAGAATGGAAAAGTGGTCGAAGTTCCATCTGAGAGGCACCCCCATGCTCCCTATCGTCAAAGCCAGAGAAGGCCAATATACAGGAAATATGCGGAAGAGCTCGTCGACTCGGGATGGGCATACTACGCATTTGACTCTTCCGAGGATCTGGAAAAGCGCCGCTCCGAGGCAGAAGCTTCCGGAGAGACTTTTATCTATAATCAGAAAACCCGCAAGGAGCTTAAGAACTCCTTGACCCTCAGTCCGTCTGAGGTAAAGACCCTCCTTGAAGAGACATCCGACTGGACAATCAGGTTCAAGATGCCTGAGAACACTGTAGTCAAGATGGATGACCTTATCAGGGGCCATATCGAGGTCAACACCGACACCCTCGACGACAAAGTACTCTGGAAGAGGGCTGACGAACTGCCGACATACCACCTTGCAAACATAGTTGACGACCACCTGATGGAAATCAGCGAAGTCATCCGAGGCGAAGAATGGCTTCCTTCCCTGCCCCTCCATTACATGCTGTACAAGGCCTTCGGATGGGAGGAAAGTATGCCGCGCTTTGCCCACCTTTCGCTTCTTCTGAAGCCGGACGGCAAGGGAAAGCTCTCAAAGAGAGACGGAGACAGGCTCGGTTTCCCTGTATTCCCTCTCAGATGGGTCAATGCTGAAGGAGAAGTCTCCCGCGGCTACCGCGAGGACGGATATTTCCCCGAAGCCTTCGTAAATATGCTAGCTTTCCTCGGTTGGAATCCCGGTGACGACCGCGAATTATTCTCGCTCGAGGAGCTTGTAGAGGCATTCTCGCTCGAAAGAGTCATCAAATCCGGCGCCCGCTTCAACGCTGAAAAGGCAAAGTGGTACAACAAGGAATACCTAAGGATGAAACCCACCTCGGAGCTCGTTGAACTCTTCATCCCAGTCCTTGAGAGTCATGGAATCAAAGTTGTTGAATGCCCTGCATGCGATTTCAAGAATCATATCTTCACTATTGACTATGTCACCCGAGTTGTCGATCTCATCAAGGAGAGGGCCACTTTCGTTGCAGATTTCTGGACAATCGCTTCATATCTATTCATCTCTCCGTCGGAGTTCGAGGCCTATGGAGTCAAGGCCGGAGCGGCTGTTGCAGAGAAACCCGCTGACCCGCGAAGGGCGGCCGACCCAAGGGCAAAAGTCTATGACGACGCTGCTACCGCACCTTTCCTTGCAAAGGATGTGGACAAATTCTGGAAGGTGGATAACTACGAGAATGCTTTCGAAGTATGCCAGTTCATAACCGGAGCCGAGTTTGGATTCGACGATCTTGACATTTATCGCGGACCTCTTGATAAAGCAGCGCTTGAAGAGGCACTGGAGGGCTATATCAAGATGAGGGAGTATCCTATGGGGAAGGTAATGAATTGCCTTCGTCTCGCCCTTGCAGGCGCTTCGAGCGGTCTCGGTATCGCTGATATCATCAGTCTTATCGGCCGAAAGGAATTCGCTGCCAGAATGGGCTTTGCCGCAGAGCGCCTCGGCCGCGGCCTCCCCACTCCTCCCCCGGCACAAAGTCTGGAATAATAAAAAGTCAATCCGCCAATAGCCGCAACGCAGAATCAAGAGATAGGGAGTTCTCAATGCTGAATTCGCCCGTTCGGGTACGGCAGAGGCTATTGAGGAAAGCCCCGGAGCCGAGCGCCTCACCTATGTCACGGGCGAAAGCACGGATGTAAGTACCTTTGCTGCAGGCGATTCTGACTGTCGCGACAGGAAGTCCCAAGGCGGAAGTGTCGATGACATTGATCCGGCTACTGGCTGATGAGGACGTATCTTCAACCGTCTTTGGTGAGATGACATCGGTAGGTAATGTCGAGGGCACGAACGATTCCAGAGAGATGGAATGGATCGTTATCATCGACTTCTGAAGAATGGAAAGGGCGGCGGCATCAAAGTCACCGGAGGAAGTTCCGGCAGATTGCTTATACATGCGCCTTGCCATTTCATACGCCCTCACCCCGTCGACAGACTTTGCAGAGAAAAGAGGGGCTATCTGCTCATAAGTGCCGAGAAAAGACGGAAGTACCTCTGCTACAGCCTCTTCCGAAATGTGTTCGTAAGGGAATCTACGGTCTATATCTTTCTCCCTGTCGTAGGAAGGAGTCGTAGCGCCGAACATAATTCCCGCAAGATACTCCTTATCATGGTCCTGGAATGACTGAGCCTGCTTTGTCGCATTCCCTATGCAGACAAGAAGAACTCCGGTAGCGAGGGGATCAAGGGTCCCGGCATGGCCGACTTTGAGATTCTTTTTATGGAAATGCCTGATAGCAGCAAACTTAACCTTTCGGATAACATCGGCGGAAGTCCACCTGTAGGGCTTGTCAATAGGAAGGACTATCCCTCCGGGATAATCCTCAATATTGCAGGAGAGAGGCTCTCCCCCGCTGACCGGTACGAAAGCACCACCGAAAGGCATCGATTGTGTCATGAAACTATTTGCACGGAATCTTGGCTATTCGCCTCTCGTGACGGCCTCCTCCTTCAAAGGGAGTTGAAAGCCAAGTATTTACTATCCGAGCCGCCATCTGATAGGAGATAAAACGGGCCGGAAGGACAAGGACATTGGCGTTGTTATGAGCCTTCACAAGACGGCCGATTTCGCTGTTCCAGGCAAGTCCGGCACGAATCTTCTGGTGCTTGTTGAGAGTTATAGCCATACCATTGCCCGTGCCGCAAAGAGCTATCCCTGCATCAACTTCGCCCGCTTCGACAGCGGCAGCCAACTTATGGGCAAAATCCGGATAATCCACACTGACAGTGGAATCAGTTCCGAAATCAACCATCTCATATCCCTTCTTTTGAAGAAGAGCTACCAGCTTTGTCTTGTACTCGTAGCCGGCGTGGTCATTGCAAATACCTATTTTCATAATATCTTTATTTTCAATCGTTTCCTTCAATTGCCGCCTTGCATACTTCTACAGCCTCCCTATCGGGGCGGCAGCCAAGATGCCAGCATGGAACCTCCATCGCTACCCTCTCGACAAGAGGAATAATCCTAGACATCACACTTGAATCCCAGCGAATAGTCGAGACCGCGGCAATAATGCTCGCGTATGCCTGAAGTCCGCTAAGGCGCTCGATATGGTTCTCCGGACGCTGCTCAAGACGGACCATAGCCCTTACAGGGGCCTTGACATTGCGATAGCAAAGAGTCTTTCCGCTCCATGGAGATCCATAGGCGACGGCCACTCCATCTTCGAAGCGGACGATGGGGTTGTCATCGTTCATTATATCCACTCCCGGGACATTCTCGAGCCAGAGGCGGCTATGGGTGCTCTTACCGGTACCGCTTACTCCGAAAAAGAGATTGGCCCGACCATTGTGGCGAGGCATCGAAGCATGGAGTAGCAGGGCCCCTTCTTTCGATCCGGCGAATGTATAGAGAATCATGAGGCTCGTATTGACCTGCATTCCGGTAATCCTGGCTCCCATCCTCTCCCTAGGGTAATAATCCCCGGTCGCGGAATCGCCGCTCATTACAAAAACCCCAGCGCTAACCCCTTCGGCAGGGAAAAACTCGTATATGGTCTTCTCGCCGCTACGGTATCCATAATAGATCGGAGGGATCTCATCGACTGCGACAACCCGCTTCGCTCCTTTTATCTCATTATCAAGTCCTTCCGGGAATGAAGCATGGACAGTCAAATGGGAAATAGGGGCCCCGGAGAGAGAATCCCTGCCCACCTCAAAGGGAGCATACTGGAGGAAATCCAGGGAATGACGGAAAGCGGACCTCTCTTCTTCCGAAAGAGTCTCCCAGAGCTCACGGGTCATAGCCTCCTTTCCCATGGCCTTCTCATTGACTCCAAGCTCGGAGACCTTGTCGGCAGGAATGGGGATTACTCCGACATCCTCCCCCGCCTTAAGGCGGGCAACAAGGACCTTCTGCTCTTCGGTGAGTTCCTTGAACGTCCACGGCCTTTCGAGAGAGACCTCGAAGGGGAGACCGCCAATCATGTAAATCCTTGATTCAATCATATTACAAAGATGACGAAAAAGGGCGAGATATACAAAGGAGGCTGCCCGTTTTGTTACGGACAGCCTCTCAAATATTATCGAGACAATACTTTAAGCTTTACTCTGTTGCCCAAGTAATCTCAATTTTACTTAGATATATTGCTCCATTAGTGGACCTGATTCCTACATACTTGTAGTCCTCAGTGAATTCGATGGTGCCAGTTGAGGTGAGCGAACCTATCTTAGTACCCTGATTTGTATTACCAGAGGTAGAATAAAGATCGGCGGCGGAAGTGTAAGCTGTATTGGATCCATAGATCTCAATTGTATTAGTACCAGTTCCGACAGTAATGGTTACAGATTTGACAGTACCACCGGAAGTTGTAGAAACGATACCCGAATTACTGTTTTTGGAACGCAGCTGGATGTTTCCGGCACTATCCTTGGCAGATTGTCCTGCATAAACAGCGCCGGATTCTTTTTTCACTCCGCTGAAGTCAGTATATGTAGTATTGGTAGCAACCAGATCGGAAGCTGTTATCACATCTGTAACATCTCCTGCACCAGCAGGCGAATGAACTATGATTGTATAACTTGCAGTGCCCTTGTAATAGGTGTCATCCTCAGCAGCAGTAGCAGTTATAGTAGCGTTTCCCGCAGCCTTGATAGTTACAGCTCCGGTAGAAGCATTTACCTCAGCTACGGCAGCATCGCTGGAAGCATAGGTAACAGTCGTTTTGGCTCCTGTGAGGGTAGGAGCGGTAAATGCGTCACCAAGAGTAAGAGTAACTGAAGTGGGGTTGAAAGCGAGAGTCTGAGGAGTCTTTGAAGATGCGGCCTCTTTAATAGAAGTCACCAGGATAACAAAGTACTTTCCTCCGGTGCCGGATGTTCCCAAATAATATCCTTCAATATCAACCATCTTACCATTATAATCTGAGACGCTCAAACCTGTATCCGTCTGAAGAGAGCCGGTACGTGCGGTAGCTCCATCAACGTGTAGATTGAGATAACTGCCGCTTACTTCAAGACGACCAGTCACTTTGATATAGTCAGAAGAGTGAACGGTCGAAGGATAAGAATCAAAGGAAGAAGTAACATCGACAGCAGCAGTCCTTATTATCTCATTATTGTTGGAATTCACAGTAACACTTGCATCCTTGCTGACTTCAACAAAATCATAGTAGGTTGTCTTCGTTCCAGAGACAGTAACATTCTGTCCATTAGAAGGAACAGTTGTAGGAGAGAATACATAAATATTATCTACTCCATCGGTAACGATAACACCACTTTTGCCTGTTGCAGCGACAACACCGGAGAAGGTACCGGTTGCATTGTCAGAGAGGGCAATGAATTGAGCGATAGACAGTTCTTCAGTCTGAGCAGCTGCGGCCTGATTAACAGTGAACTCAAACTCCGGGAAACCGTCAGCGTTGAAATAGACAATGTACTCTTTAGCTGTAGCTGTGGTATTGGCAGGGAAGGAGAGAGTAACGGTAGCAGAAGCGGAACCGCTTGCAGGAGCTATAGTCACGCCCTCATAAGCCTCCTCGAGAGAAGCTGTCCAAGCGACATTAGCGGCAACTGCGAATTTGGCAGATGTAGCAGCGGCATTAACATTCAGCTCGCCTGAAGCCTCAACTGTGAAAACAGGAGGGACGGAGACCGCTGAGTAAGGGTAGAGTTTCACCGACTGACGAGATGAAGCAGAGCTAGCGTAGCAGCTTATGATAGGACTAGGTTTGTTGTCCTGTACATTTGTATTGAACTCAAGGACATTCCTGTTCGAAGACTTCTCGGCAGAGATAGCATAAGTGCCATCCTCATTGGCCTTTACAGTCCAATAAGCATTGACATCCGGCTCAGCCTCTCCCTTAAGTTGGTTCCCAGAACTGCTTGCAGCATAGAGATAGAGGCCATTGGCATCCTGAATAGTATACATTCCTTCGTAGTCGCCGGTTGTGACCTTTGTGAAGGTCATCTTGTGGTCGGAGTCAGAAGCGGAAATGGTATTGTCTTCATTGACAGTAACAACAGCTGTTTTGAGGTTGTTGTTGCCGCTTACCCATGCCTTTGCTGCATAAGTAGCAGTTACTTCGTCTTTGGTATAAGTACCTGTCATCAGGTAATCTCCCGAGTAATCGGTGTCTACAATAGCTGAGCAGTCAGCCTCGGTAATGGTGAGATTGATAACGGCGATATTGCCCTGAGGGAAAGCGAGGTCCTTTGAAAGGGTAACAGTCTTTTTAATCGCATGCTTATCGGTCTCAGCCTCGAAAGTCACCTCCGTTCCGGCTACGATAGTCGTAGGGTTGACAGCAAGATAAATTGCATTTGCAGTCGCATCATTGACAATGATGTCCTCTGTCGGGATAGCTTTGACGCTATTGGAATTGGTATTCCACTTGACAATCTTCTGAGCGGCAAGATCGATTGAGGCGCGTCCTGTAAGGGTGTCCGGAACAACAGTGGTTCCATCCTCACCAAAATGACCAGCAGAAGTCATAGTGAAATTCTTCACAACGTCACCGGCAGCAAAAGTACCCTTGAGGTTGACTTTGACAACGGAGATAACTCTCTTGAAATAGAGATCGTCTATGACAACATCAGTTCCGTCAGACTCATAAGCGCATGCGGGAGCGGCGAGAATGTCTGCAAGAGGATCGAAGCTCTCTGCTGAAGGCTGCTGAGTAGAGGCAAGCTCAACTCCAACAGTCCCGTTTTTATAGCCTTTTACGAACTTAGAAGCAGGATAGAGAGAAACAAATGTGCCTTCACCTGCGGCTACTGCCGTACCTTCGAAAGTAGCCCTCTCGGCCTTTCCTGCGGTATTTTGGAATACGGCTGTCGCCTTAGATGTTTTTTCATCAATCGTGCCGATGAAGATAGCAATCTCATCGTTGGCATTCCAACCGACCTTATAATTGCCGTCGAGCTGATTGTCAAGATAAGTCTTTGTTTGAGGAGCTGATGCGTTGATCGTGAAATGAAGGCCCTGTGCTGAGGGAACAAGTTCATTCCTGTTGCAGGAAACAAGTGCCATTGCAGCTGCTGCAAGGGTCACAAAAATGCTAGTAATCTTTTTCATGGCCGATACAGTTTAAAAGTCATAAGTGTAATCAGGGTCCTCATTCAGAGGATCGCCGGCGAGATTGCCGGACTGAAGAAAACTAGTCTCGAAACGGATGTCGAGATAGCGGGTGGCCGGAGCCGAATAAAGCAATTTTTTCTCCATTTTTATATCTATGAATTTTCCGCCGCGAATTTAGTCAAGATTCGCGTAAATACAAAACTAATCTATGATTAGTTATGGAGAAAAAAAATGACTTTTGGGCTCAGAATCTATATGATAACTTCAGGAGGGCATTGCAGGGAGCCTGGGGGTAGACTCCGATTCCGGAGTATATTTCACCTGTCGCTTTGGAGTAAGACTCCCATCTCCAACCATATGCATAATACATATTGTTGAATATGTTATTGACATAACCGGTCAGGGTAAGTATTCCCTTCGGCAGCGGAATATCATAAGAGGCAGTAATATTTGCTACGAAATACGCGGGGATTTCCATCTCCTTTCTCATAGTATTATCGATAAACTGCCGTCCTACATATTTCCCGTCAATTGAAAGAGTCGTGCGCTTAAAAGGGAAAAAGGTCAATTTCGCCATTCCGATAACGGATGGAGAGAGAAGCATATCAGTCTCTCCATAATTGACAGGGTGAGTCTCATGTTCCTCTCCGTCAGATACTTCCACATAAGAAGTATAGTCCTTGAGACGGTTGGTGCTAAGGGTCATGTTGGCATCGAAGCGGACCCACCGAAAAGGAGTCCAAGCCGAGGCAAGTTCTACTCCCCTTCTCCATCCCCTAGGGACATTTTCCTTTATGGCGTAGCCAGATGAACTAAGCCGGCCGGTCTCAAGCAGAATATCTTGATATTCCATAAGATAGACTCCGGCAGACGCGGAGAATGAGCTTCCCGAGTATCTGTATGAAGCCTCAATATCGACCATCTTTTCCGGGCGGATGGGATTCTCCTCCGCTTCGCCCTTAATATTCTCCTTTATATCGCTCCTTCCGGGTTCGCGGTGCCCGAGGGCGACAGATGCATAGACCCTATTAGAAGGAGAAAAATCCCAGCTCAAGCCGGCCCTTGGATTAAAGAAATTCCATGTATCATCATAGCCGATATCGGCGAAATCATCGTCTATGCCCCGCATCTTGAAATCGACCCTTCTATACTGCAAATCCGCATAAAGAGTTCCCTTTCCGAATACTTTCTTTTCACCTCTGACAAAGGCGGAATTATCGTTTTTCGATGAAGAATAATCGTACCACTCCAAGCCGCCTGAAAAATCGACCTTGGCCCTGGATGGATCGTAGGAGGGTCCGAAGAACCCCACTATTCCATCATGAACCCCATCATAGCGACTTAGACTGATACCTCCCGTAAGGTCAAGATTCTCAGAACGATAACGAAGATCAGAATTCAGCACATAATAGTTATTCCCCATCCTTTTCCTATAAATCACATCGCCCTCAACCGGTGGGTCAGTATGGATACCATATTTTGAGAGATTCTTACCCGTCTTGAGATACTCATCGTAGCCATCCCCTCTCGTATAATTGAGAGTCGTTGTCCATGTCAAAGGATCCGAAAGACTACGTGTATAGTTTAGCTGAAGATGGTGCTGGGTATAGTTATCTGTCTGATTATCATAATATTTAGTAAGGCCATCCTTATCTTCATATGCCCCCGCGTCGTTGTGACGGCGGTCCTTTTGGTACTGAGAAAGCGAGATTCCATCCCATGTGATACCGCTTCTTTGATCGCCCATTAAATAAGTGAATTTCAGAGAGTTCCTGCCTTTCAGATAACCAAGAGTAACAAATGCTGACTGAGAAGAGACAAAGGCGTTACGGATGTATCCGTCGGTCATCCCTCTGGAGTAAGCGGCACTTGCATATAAACCTTTAGAGGTCAATCCTGTACCAGCAGAGACAGTTGCCATGAAAGTATTATAAGACCCTCCGGAAAGGTCCACCGAGCCGTAGGGGTCAGGGGTCACGAAAGCAGTGTTCATATTCACACTCGCTCCGAAAGCTCCGGAACCACTGGCGGATGTGCCAAGGCCCCTTTGAAGCTGCACTGTCGAAATGAGACTGGTAAGGGAAGGGATATTGACCCAGAAAACCTCCTGTGATTCGGCATCATTAAGAGTCACGCCGTTGAGGGTCACATTGATTTGCGACCCCTTGACTCCTCTTATGGTCATTGCGGAATTACCGAGCCCTGTTCCGCCCTCGTTATATGTGACGACCGAAGGCTGAAGACTTAGGGCCATAGGAAGAGATGCGGAAGGGTTGGAGAGGCGAAGTTCATCTTTTCCGACCATTGTATAGGTCACGGGGGTGGACTTTCCGGCCCTCGAAGAGGATACGATTACACTATCCAGGGTTTCATGACGCTCCCCGTAGATGTCATCCTGTTCCTGCGAGAATGAAGGCACCGAAATGAGCGCAGAGAGCGCCCAAACAACGATTTTTTTATTCATAATACATTCCTCCGGCGGTATTGACCGCATCAGGTTCAAAGGGTATTTCTCAACCGCCTCCTACTGGAAGCAGTACCCCTTGTAATTATTTTTTTATAAGTTCAACCTCATAAAGCCGGGGCCAGTTTTTCCCGGTGAGGTAGATATGTCCGTCTTTATAAGCGATTCCATTCAGTACATCCGTGTCCTGCGTCCTAAGCTTAGCAGGAAGAAGTCCTGTGCAGTCGACAGTAGAAACAACCTCGCCGCTCTTTGGATCTATAACTACAATAAGGTCAGTCGTATATACATTAGCCCAGATCTTACCGTCAATCCACTCCAGTTCATTGAGATAGCGGACAGGCCTTCCATTGAGAGTAACTTTCAGTTTCTTACTGACTTTCAGGTCTTTATCCATGAAATACAACTGCGACGAGCCGTCCGAAGCTATTATCTGCTTGCCATCAGTCGTCATCCCCCAGCCCTCTCTGGGATATCCCTGTGTGGACTTATATTCAAGGGTCTCTGGATTATATTTAAAAGCAACCTTATTGGTCCATGTAAGTACATATAAGTCTCCACCAAAGACCACTGAGCCTTCGATGAAATACTTATTGCTGAAACTCACCTTCTTGACCGGCTTGCCACTCTCGAGGTCGACTATCCTCAAAGTGCTGCTGCCCCACTGGCCTGTGCTTTCGTAAAAGCGGCCGTCATGAAAGAAAAGGCCCTGAGTATAAGAGGTAACGTCATGGGGATACTCCTTGACAACCTTCACTTTATACTCGACAACCTTGGCAGCCCCACAAGAAGGAAGCAGCGCAATAAGTAGTGCCAATATGAATACCTTGATTCTCATTGCTCGGCAAATATACAAAATTTGTTGTATATTTGCACCGCTTTATGGTGGGACGATCTGCCGCGGTGCCTTTCGGGGCGCTGAGGAAAGTCCGGACAGGGCAGGGCGCCCGGCTGCGGAAAGCGCAGAAGGGAGTAATTTTTTGCAATCCGTAACAGAAAACAACCGCCGCACATATAGTGGCAGGCTCTTCGGAGCCGCTCATACCACGATTTCGTGGGAGACTTCGGTCAATGAACCACTATCGGCAAGGGTGAAAACGTGGGGTAAGAGCCCACGACGCGGTCCCGGCGACGGGCTGCGGGTACGGACCCCGGGCCTGCAAGACCGAATATACTGACAGATGAGGGCTGCCCGCCCGATGTCAGGGGGTAGGTTGCGAAGATAAATGGCAGATTTAAAAACAGAAACCGGCTTACGGCCCCGCCATTTCCTCTAGAGGCTGACTCGCTTTTGATGAGTTGGCCTCTTTGTTTTTGCATAGGTGCGGAGAGGACAACGGCAGGAATTGACGTTAGAGAGGGGGTTAAATTACAAATATGTAGCCGTTTGCGACTTTGTGAACGTAAGGGGCACGAAGGCAGATCGAAGGCTGGGAAGGAAACTTGTTCAGATGCCTTGTTTTTATCTGATTCCAAGGAACTTATGAGTCTGCAAAGATAGGCGCCACGATGGGTGGGATAATATGTAAGAAACTGTCTCAGAGATATTTGCAGAGCCATCTGATAGAGCACAAGGCTGGAGATAATGCCACGACGCAGGAAAAGAGAGCCACCTTGAAGGGTCCACTTTATCAGAATACACAAGTTTCAGTTCATCGGCCTCTTGCAAAATTACCCTGCCGTTTCCGACAAGACCATCCACATCCTCTTTCGGGCTCAGTGTCACCCAGTCAATCCCGGAAGGAAGAGTCTTCGTTCCATTAGTCTCGATATGAACTAGAAAGCCTGCCTCATGAAGTGCCTTAATAAGCTCAGAATCAATTTGTAATGATGGCTCTCCACCAGTCAGGCATACCCGAAAGGAAGGAGAAGCGAAAGGGGCAGATGAAGGGGAATCCTCCGTCGAAAGGGGGGATTCAGCGGCCGCCTCGGAAGCTATGAGTGCCATGGGTGCTTCGTGAGCCCTGAGTGCATCGAGGCATGCAGCGACAATCTCGCCACTCGACATGACAGTGGCCGCAGAGTGGCCAGTATCGCAGAAAGGACAGCGGAGATTGCAACCGGAAAAACGGACGAAGACCATTGGAGTCCCTGTCCAGAAGCCTTCGCCCTGGAGAGAATAGAATATTTCGTTGACCCTATACATCTATCTTTCGTAGGCAGCCATATTCATCTCCGACTCCCAAACCTCTACACGATAGGCATTCTCTACATTGTCGCAGATCCAACGGGCAATATTTTCAGCCGTAGGGTTGAAAGGGAGAACCTCATTGAGATTCTTATGGTCCAAGGCTGCCGAAATCTTCTTTTTAATCAGAGTAAAGTCGGTAACCATCCCGTCCTCGTTCAGAGATTCGGACTTACAGTAAATCTTCACTATCCAGTTGTGGCCGTGGAGATCTTCGCATTTACTCTCATAAGAGAGCATAAGGCTATGCGCAGCCGATATTTCAAGCCTTTTAACTACGTAGTACATAATTATTTACTTTTCATAGACAGTAGGATCGAAGCCTTCCAGCGCCTCCTTCCGTTCGCGGCAAGTTCCGCAGCAACCGCAGTGGACTTCGCCACCCTTATAGCACGAGTAAGTCTTGGAATAATCTATCCCAAGTTCCCGTCCACGAAGGGCGATATCGCGCTTGGTTATATTGCAATAAGGGGAAACCACCCTTACCCCGTTATAAGTACCTTCTTTAGTAGCAGAATCGAAGGCGTCAATGAAAGAAGGCCTGCAGTCAGGATAGATTGAATGATCCCCACTATGATTTGCAAGCAGCACAGTATCAAGGTCGTAGCTCTCGGCCAAGCCTGCAGCTATCGCGAGCATAATACCGTTACGGAAGGGTACAACAGTAGAGCGCATATTCTCCTCATCATAATTCCCTTCTGGGATCTCTCCCCCACTCTCCAGAAGATTGCTTCTGAAGTACTTACCCATAAAATCAAGAGGGATTATCAAATGCTTGATCCCCAGCTTATTACAATTATACTTAGCACACTCGATTTCCCTGGCACCATGCTTCGCTCCATAGTCAAAGGTCACAGCGAGAGAAATCTCGTCCTTGTACTCATAAAGGAGGGTTGTCGAATCTAGACCTCCGGAATATATCAGAATCGCTTTCATTGCTTAATCGTTTTACTTTGCCGCAACAATAATCGCATCCACAGCCTTTCTGGCACTCGCAACAGCTTCTACAACTGTCCTTGGGCCTAAAAGAAGATCTCCAGCGGCATAGACGTTGGAAATGCCCTCAGAAAAGGTCAGGAGCCCATTTTCTTCAGAGACTGGATAACCCCATTTATTAATCACAGGCATCGTATCTCCAAAAACGGAAAGATTCGGACGCTCGCTGATTGCGGGAATCAAAGTATCACAGGACACAAAATGGTCAGTCCCCTCAATAATCTTTGTGCTCACCTTTCCCGTCTCCGGATCAGTCTCATTCTGACATTTTCTAAACACAACTCCGCCATCCTTAACCTCGACAGGAGCCTCGAAGAGCTCAAATTTGACTCCGTCTCTCTGCGCTTCTTCGATTTCAAAAGGATTGGCGGGCATATTTTCGAATGTCTTTCGGTAATAGACACAAGTTTCGACTCCCATCCTCGCCGCAGTGCGGCAAGAATCCATGGCCACATTGCCTCCGCCTATGATAATGGCCTTCTTGCCAAGATCAAACGAGGAAGGATTCTTCAAAAATTTAAGGGCGTCGATGACCATCGCTGAATCCTCCCCGGGAATCCCCATCTGGAGCGATTTCTCCGCCCCTGTTGCGATGAAAACAAAGTCATGAGAATCACTCAATTCCTTGACTGTCAGATCCTTCCCAATCTCGCAGCCGCCATGAAAAACGATTCCTGCAGAGGCGAAAATACGGCCGAATTCGGCGACCAAAGACCTGTCCAGGCGAAAATCCGGTATCCCATAGCGAAGGACTCCACCGATTTCATCGTTGGCATCATAAATATCGACGGAGAAACCTGCATTATAAAGCCAGACCGCAGCAACAATTCCCGATGGGCCGGAACCTACTATCGCAACGCTCTTACCAAGATAGGGCCTCGAAGGTAACGTCAGTCGATGGATATAATCTCCTGATATCTCCTGCTCAATCTCGTACCAACGAACCGGAATCTTCTTGACATTGAGGACACAGGCGCCGAGGCAGAATTTCTTCCAGTCACAGACACGGGAAGTAATAGCAGAAAGAGGATTATTATTAAACAGTATCTCCGCCGCTTCGTCGAGCTTGCCTGCACGATAAAGGGCCATACACTCCGGGACAGGAGTATGGACAGGGCAGCCGAGCATCGAGCATCTCGGTTTCTTGCAAAGCAGGCATCTTAGAGCTTCTCTATTCTTCATAGGATGCAAATATACGGATAATATCACTTTGAATAGCCAAGAGAAGCGTTCAAATCAGCATTTCTCTTGACTGCAGCCGCAACCTTCCCCTCAATATCATCCACTATCATTGACCTTTCAAACAAGCCAAGACGTCTCTTAAGCTCAAGTACCTTTCTCACACGAGAATCGAGATCCTTCTCAGAAAGCCGGCCAGATTCAATCGCGGAAGCGACGGCATCGACAGCCTTATAAGGGTCTTCTGGCATAAGCAGAAGGTCTGCTCCGGCTTCATAGGCAAGTAGGGCTGGATTTTCATCGCCGGCATAATCTGTCACTCCATGCATTTGGAGGGCATCAGTAATGACAATTCCCTTATAACCCATCTCTCCCTTAAGTATATCGGAAATAACTCGGTGGGAAATAGAAGAGGGAACCTTCTCAGGATCAAGAGATTCCGCAATCACATGAGCTATCATTATCATTTCTGCCCCGTGCCGGGACATATACCTGAAAGGCTTAAGATGAGTCGCTTCCAGCTCTTCTCTTGAAAGAGGAGTATAGACCATCTGATGATGGGTATCAGACTGAGTAGCACCGATACCAGGGAAATGCTTTGCGCAGCCAAGGGCCCCTCCGTCATGAAGGCCTTTCAGCATCGAGAAAGCAAGTCTTTCAACCATCTTGTAGTCATTTCCAAAAGAACGACGGGACTTAACTGATGACTGATTGGTATTGAGATCGACCACTGGAGAAAAATTGACATGAAAATTAAAGTCTTTCATATCCTCTCCGATACATTTTCCGACAGAATAAGCTACCTTTTCTGGATTATTCATCGCTGCAATATCGGTAAAGCGAGGGAGCTCTGGGAATTCGTCGAACCTCATTGAGAGCCCCCACTCGGCATCGATCGTGACAAGAATAGGGAGTTCAGACTCGCTCTGAACAGAATTCAGCCACTGAACTGTATGCACAAGACCATCAGGACGATCCTGAAGAATGAGACCTCCTATCTTAAGACTGTCGACATATCCCTTAAACCTTGCAGTATTGAGACTATCATCAGAAAAAGTGTGCATTACAATAAGCTGAGCCACTTTTTCTCGGACGCTCATTCTTTCAATCAAATCATCAATCATCTTCTTATTCCCGCAGGAGCAGACGGCAATTGCCGTCATGAGAACTAATAGAACCTTCTTCATAACGGCAACAAAAATAGCTATTTTTAAAACAAAAGAAAAGCGACCGGAATTCCGGTCGCCTTTCTAATTATTCAGTTCAGTGATTACTCACCATCTTCTGCCATCCAGACAGCCTTAGGCTGGATACGGATGTTGAAGCTGAACTCGATAGGCTCCTGCCACTTGTTAGGAATAACAACGTATACAGGGACTACGATTTCCTGGATAAGATCAACCTGGCTGGTGTAGTCGAACCTTACGGTAGGAGCGATGAATGCACCAGGCTCGGTAGCCTCACCGGCAGCACCATCAGGATTAACCTCCTTGTTATTGTCAATAACGGTGAGAAGCTTCTGGAGATCCTTGCCAATGTTAGAGGTGTCATAAGTGAACTCAGGAACGATATCGTAAGCCTGGTCAGCAGTTACACCTTCAGCATAGCCGTTCTTACCGTCACCAACTACGAATCCACCGTTGGCGATGACATCATAGCTTGTCCAAGCATCACGGTAGTCAACGAGGTGGAGACCCTCGAAGAGGTTAGCCTCATAAACCTCGTGGTTGTCGAGCTTGATAACAACGTCACCCTGAGCATCCTTGTGGAACGGAGTCCATCTTACAACGCGGAAGTTGTTGTATGTATCCTCGTCACGAGTGAAGCCCTTGCCAGGAGCGCAGTATGCTGCGTTGTAAGCGGCGATTTCTTCGTCAGAGAGGAATGAGGTAGGCATCTCGAACTCAACGCCATCAGAGAGGATGTAGAGTTCACCACGAACTGAGAGGAAGTGCTCTCTTGTCCTGTAGTAGAGAGATGACTTGTAGTAAGGACTGTTCTCATAGATCTTCCAGAGGTCAGCGTGAGTAGCGAAGGTAATACCATCCTTCTCACCAAGATCCTCCTTAGGAAGAGCTACGTTGTCGTAAGGAGCCTGAGCTGCATAGAACGGAGTAACACCTGTGGTTGCGCCGAACTTGTAAGCATCCCAGTAGTTGAACTTGGTTCTGAGGTTGAGTTCCTCAAGATCTGAGCCTTCAGGATCAGTGTTGACAATCTTGTCGAACCTAGCATCACCGGTTGCAGGACGCTCGTAGATATCGAATGCGTCGTATGCAAGACGTACGTCATATACATCGTAAGAGGTGAGGTTGGTCTTCTCCTCATTGTACCAAGCGGTAACCTGAGTCCACCATACCTTCTCTGCGAAGTCAACATCCTCTACGAATGTCTCATCGCTACCGACGAGTTTAGCCTTCTCACGAGGAGCGTTCTTAGTGAAGTAACGGTTGTAGACATAGTCATACTTGAAGTTATCAGCACTGAGGACGATCTTCCAGGTAACGGTAACCTTGTCACCGAGCCAGTTGAGAAGCTCGAACTTCTGCTCCTTACCAAGGACATCCTTGAGTTCCTGAGCGGTGAGGGTTGCGAGAACCTCAACAAGTTCTGCGTCAGCGACCTCGCCTTCGTTGTTAACAACATTGATAACACCAGGATCGAGAGGAGCTACATTGTGCTCCTTGGTTGCCCTGTCGTATGCAGGATAGATGTAGCCAACCTTTTCACCAGCGTTGACCTTCTTGAGCTCGTCAGCGGTGAGGATAGCCTTCTCTACGAAGTTCTTAGCCTCCCAGACATAGCCCTGTGCAGGAGCGTCAGCAGCTGCGTCGAAGGTCTTCTTTCCGAATACGTCAACGATGTTGTAAGCGCCATCTGCGAAGTCTTTACCATTGAGGACAACCTCGTAAGGATTGAGAGCGATGACAACCTCATCACGGTTACGATCAACAGTGTTGATTGTGAAGGTAACGGTAACGTTTGCGGAAACAGTACGATCGTTAGGTCCGACGAGAACGTCGAAGACACCGGTAACTACATATACATGGCCAAACTCGAAGTTGGAGATAGCTGCAGTGATCTTACCGTCCTTGTCAATGTTGACTTCATTGATCTGGATTTCAGGGTTCTCAACAGCCTTACCATCCATCTTAACCTTGACAGATTCGGTCTGGAGCTGAACAGGATCCATAGCAGCAATAGCAGGTTTGGTGTCACCGGCGATCTTCCTTACGAATGTCTCGTAATCAGCATCCTCGACGATCTTAACCTCAGCTGCGGCGCGGCGATAGAAGTTGTCGCCATCCTCTTCGAATGCAAGGTTGTGATCAACCTGAGCATCGTCATCCCAGTTCCAAGTAATGGTGGTCTCAACATTGAGAGCAGCCTGAGTAGCAACGATATCTACATAGCCGACACCTAAGAATGTACCGAAAGGAGTGGTATATTCATAACGCTGTCCGTAGTACTCACCGATACCGGTCTTGCGAACTGCAAGGCTGAGATCCTGATTCATGGTAACGTCGGTATAAACCTTCTCGTCAACAGTGAGATAATCAGGCTCATCATATGAATAGTAATGAGCATCTTCAGGATCTTCAGGAACTTCTACTTTCTCAACGAGAGGAATAGCAACGCCGTATTTCTCACGAGCTGCCTGATAGTTGAGAACTTCGCCGTTGATACGAACAACCTGCTCAGACTTGTCAAGAATAGTCTTAACGGTATCAGCAGGAGCATTGTACTCGATGTACTGCTGCTCATACATGTAGTAACCCTCTTCGTTGTAAGAAGGCTCCCATTTGCCAGTTTCCTCGTCCTTGGTATAAGGCTCCTCAAGGAATTCCATTTCGAGAACGTCAGAGCCAGGATAGAGGATATTGTAAGAGCTGGAGATATCAGTAGCCTTGTCGTCAGACTTGACCTCAAGAGCTGCAGCGTATGCTGCGCGAGCGTGATATTTCTCAAGATAAGCCTCGAAATCCCAAATGTCGTTGAGATAACCCTTGACGCCTTCCTCGGTGTAAAGTACCCAATAGAGACCCGATCCTTCAAGAGTATCAACGGTAGTTCCATCATCTTCAATACCATAAGCCTCGAGATCCTCAAGAGTCCACTGCTCAATTAACTCGAGAGCCTCTTCTTCTGAATAGCCATAGAAGAGCTCGATGAGCCAGAGGTATTCAAGATTCTGCTCATAGAAGTAGTTATAAGCATACTGATAGAAATCTTCCATGCTGTGAGCATCCTTATAATAGGAGTCATTGAGAGCAACATGAGGAAGATACTCAGGCTTGAGATCAGTATAATAGAATGCAGCGAAGTCAATATTGGTCGGGAGAACGGTAAATTCAACATAACCTCTTCCGTCGTCAGCCTTAGGAAGCTCGACGCTGAGGATCTTGAATGCAGGAGCTGCAGCAGTCTCGTCAGCGCGGGTCTGGACGGGCTTTACATGGAAGTTGAATACAGAAGGATCAGCCTTGAAAGCCTCTACGAGATCAGCGGCTGCATCAGCAGGATTGACCTTATAGGTAATCTTGGTAGGACGGCCTTCGAACATGAAGTGGAGATCATATCCGGCTTCGTTAGCCTCGTCAGCATGAGCGACAGCCTGCTTGAGGCCCCACTCCTGCTCCTCTTCGAGTTCAACGATAGAAGCATCGTAAAGTGCAGCGAGATTGACTGTGATCTTGTTGTCATCGAAATCAGGAACATAGACGACACTCTGAACGCGAGCAAGAAGCTTGTTGACGTCAGCGGCGATAGCTGCAATCTTCGCGTTGAGCTTCGTCTCGAGCTCAGCTACAAGATTCTTAGCATAATCTGAAGCTTTCTGGATAGCCTCAGCCTTGGCCTGGTCGATAAGACCGCCTTCCTTGGTGATTTCAGTGATAGAAGCTACAGCGGCTTTGATTGCACTGTCGAGAGCCTCATCAGCTTTCTGAAGATCCTCGATAGCCTGGTCAACCTCTGCGAGCTTTGTGTTGTTGGCATCGATAGCAGCCTTGAGAGCCTCAGCAAGGGTAAGGTTGTCACCTGCGAGATCATAAGCCTCTACGAGAACGTCCTTAACAGCTGAAAGGTTGTCCTTAAGAGCCCTGACCTCTGCGTCATTAGCCTCTACATAGGTGTTGAAGGTAGTCTTGAGAAGATAGTTGTCCTCGAGATTCTTGTTGATCTTCTCGACTTCTTCGTCAAGCTTGTCTTCGAGATTTCCTAGACCTTCTGCGAGATTAGTAGCTGCTTCCTGCAACAAACGAAGAGTCTCTGCAGTTGCTGTCTTGTACGCTTCGAAATCGCTCTTATCCAACTTAACTTTCTCGAGATTTTCGATCTGAGTGTTGATACCAGGGATAGTCTCGTTGTTGAGTTTGTCAAGAGCTGCCTGAGCAGTTGCTTTCCAAGCCTCAAGTTCTCCAATCTTTCCTGCAAGAGCAGCACGAACCTGCTCGAGAGCGGCGGCAGCTCTTCCCTCAGCAGCAGCGATATCTTCAGCAACCTGGGTCTTGTCAGCCTTTTTAGCCTCGAGATTCTGAATTGCAGTGTTGAATTGCTGAGTCAGACCCTGAATCTGAGTCTTGAAAGCTTCGTCTGCAGCCTGGAGCTTACCAATCTCGGTGTTTGCGTTGTTAACCGCAGTCTTGAGACCGGAGATTTCTCCAGCGTTAGCCTTAATAGCTGCATCAAGTAGACCATCAACAGTTTTGAGATCGGCAATCTGACCCTTGAGCCCCTCAATGTTGGAATTGATGGTAGCGTCAGCGCCTTTCAGATCATTGACTGCACCCTGAAGGACAACAATCTGCGATTCTGCAGTAGCCACCCTGCCGGCGATAAGAGCGTCGATACGCTCGTTCACCTCATGGATGTCTCCTTCAGTAGCACAACCGACAGCCAGCAAAGCTCCACCTAGGAACAATGCGGCGATTTTAGAAAAACTGAATTTCATAAAGTTGTACAATAAAATTTAAATAGTTAATTCTTTCAAACTAAGTTCGTCTCACCATAAAGATACCCCATTAAAGCGTCTGAGAGGCCGATTTGGTCCGTCTTGACACTATGGCGCATCATATACGATACCGCAAAAATAACAATAAATATTAATAAAAACCAAATTTTTCTAAATTTTTATATCTGCGCACAACCTCTTGCGGTATTTGTTACAAATATAATATTTTTTAGGTAACTTTGGACGTCTTGAACAATAAAAATATGAAGAAGAATCTTCTTGTCATTCTGTTGCTGCTGACCCTGCCTTTCAAAGGGTTCTGCGACGATACTGTGCGCTACGCCATAGTCAATCTTTCCGTTTGTAATCTTAGGAGCACTCCGAATTTCAGCGCGGAGATGGTAACCCAGGCCCTTCTCGGGACTCCGGTCCACGTAATCGGAGAGGATGGATGGTACAATATAATGACTCCGGAAGGTTATACGGGGTGGGTCCACCCAGCCGGAATCCGTCTTTTGTCTAAAGAAGAATATAGCCGGTGGAACTCTTCAGAGAAGTTCGTCGTCACTTCTCTTACAGGGATAGTCCGCTCCGGGAAAAGCGCTGATTCTCCTGTCGTTTCAGACCTTGTAGGCGGGGACCGGCTCCTATATCTCGGGAAGAAAGGTAATTATATTAAGGTAAGATTTCCCGACGGGAGAGAAGGATACGTGTGCAAGAAAAGCGGGATGAGAGAATCTTCATGGAGAAAATCTCTTGACAGCAGCGCAGAAGCCATAATCACGACCGCCCGCTCAATGAATGGATTCCCCTACCTGTGGGCTGGGATGTCCCCGAAAGGAATGGACTGCAGCGGCTTCGTAAGGACAGTTTTGTTCCTCCATGATATCATCATTCCGCGCGACGCTTCCCAGCAGGCGCCGAAGGGTGAAAGGATTGAAATCGCGGACGACTTTTCCAACCTTGCCCCCGGGGATCTCATATTCTTCGGAAAGAGGGGCGTCGACGGAGCCAAAGACAGAGTTTCCCATGTTGCCATATATATAGGAGGAAAAAGATTCATCCATTCTCTCGGACGCGTCAGGGAGGCAAGCTTTGACCCTGATGACCCGGATTATGACGAGAGTGACCACAAGAGGCTTCTCTATGCAAGCAGGATCCTCCCTTATATTAATAAACAGGAGGGACTCGAGACTACACAGACAAACGGATTTTACAACGAATAGAATATGCAAAACAGAAGGGATTTTCTTAAGACCGCCTCAGTAGCGGCAGTAGGAACAGGGCTCCTTGTCAGTTGCGGTCCCCGCGCCGGTAAGCCGGAGAAATTCAACGTCAACCGGTTAGGCAGCGGTACGATAAAAATGAGCTATGAGCCTTATGAGCTCAAGCTCAGGCACACTTTCACTGTCGCTTCATACAGCAGGACGACTACTCCTGACGTCCAGCTGAAGCTCGAGTATGAGGGACTGACAGGATACGGTGAGGCTTCGATGCCGCCCTATCTCGGCCAAAGCGTCGAGAGCGTGACCAAGTTCCTTTCCAAAGTGGATCTCACCCAGTTCCATGATCCCACCAAGATGGAAGATATCCTGACCTATGTGGACAGCTTATCCGAAGGCGACGCGGCAGCCAAGGCCGCAATAGATATCGCTCTTCATGACCTTGTAGGGAAGATTCTCGGAGCTCCATGGTACCGGATCTGGGGATATGACCCGGCAAAGGCCCCTGACACTACTTTCACAATCGGGATTGACACGGCTGACGTCGTTCGCGAAAAGACCAAGGAGTGCGCAGGAAAGTTCAATATATTAAAGGTAAAGGTAGGTCTCGACAATGACAAGGAGATGATCGAGACTATCCGAGAAGTTACCGACGTTCCTATCGCCGTAGACGCGAATCAGGGATGGAAAGACCGCGAAAAGGCGCTCGACATGATATTCTGGCTCAAGGAACACGGGATTGTAATGGTTGAGCAGCCTATGCCAAAAGAGCAGCTTGACGATATAGCCTGGGTGACAGAACACAGTCCCCTGCCCGTTTTCGCTGATGAATCAATTCAGAGGCTGAAAGACATTCAGTCACTAAAGGGCGCTTTCTCCGGCATCAATATCAAGCTGATGAAATGTACCGGAATGAGGGAAGGGCACCGGATGCTGGATTTCGCCCGTGGACTTGGAATGAAGGTAATGGTCGGTTGCATGACCGAGACCTCTTGCGCAGTTTCCGCCGCCGCCCAGTTCTCCCCTGCCGTTGACTTTGCCGACCTTGACGGGAACCTCCTGATTGCCAATGACCGTTTTGACGGAGTCAAGGTAGTCGGCGGCCGCCTCACCCTCCCCGACAGACCGGGAATCGGTGTCGAGTTGCTGTAAGGGCTCGCTGCAGGGGCTCATGATTTTGGTGCAGGTGGTCACTGGTTACCATGATTTTGGCGCAGGTTGTCTTTCGCTGAAAAAAGTTGACTCCCAATCAAGCAAGAGATGGGAAAGACAAAAGAGAACCAGGCTATGTATTACGATGAGGTGATACGC
>Ga0079305_1000837_pt1 | contig 53859 bp, 53 predicted proteins | sample LMS_cellobiose_e_FD_79183 | JGI IMG/M metagenome (GOLD analysis project Ga0079305, IMG submission 79183) | Rumen-fistulated moose microbial communities from Alaska, USA - LMS_cellobiose_enrichment | ecosystem: Host-associated > Mammals > Digestive system > Stomach > Rumen fluid ...
AATCAGCTTTTCCGGAAACTGATAGGGGCCGTAGTTGTTGCTGCACCGGCTGATGGTGACGGGCAGGCCGAAGGTGCGGTGATAGGCCAGCACCAGCAGATCTGCGCTGGCCTTTGAGGCGCTGTACGGGCTGCTGGTATGCAGCGGCGTTTCCTCGGTGAAGAACAGATCTGGCCGATCCAGGGGCAGATCGCCGTACACCTCATCGGTGGATACCTGGTGATAGCGGGTGATGCCATACTTGCGGCAGGCGTCCATCAGGGTGGCCGTGCCAATGATGTTGGTTTGCAGAAAAACGCCGGGATCCTCAATGCTGCGGTCCACATGGCTTTCCGCCGCGAAATTCACCACAACGTCGGGATGCTCCTCCTCAAACAGCCTGAACACCGCTTCCCGGTCGCAAATATCCGCCTTGACAAAGCGGAAGTTGGGCTTCTCCATGACAGAAGCCAGCGTGGACAGATTGCCGGCATAGGTCAGCTTGTCCAGGCAGATGATGCGATCCTCCGGATGCTCCTTCAGCATATGGAAGATGAAATTGCTGCCAATGAAACCGGCGCCGCCGGTGACGATGATGGTGGTGCTCATTCGTTCACCTCAGATGCTTAATAGTGCAGTCTGCCTTCAGCGACAGCCAGCAGGTGGTCACCGTAAGGGCTTTTTCCATACCGTTTTGCCGATTCAAGCAGCGCCTCCCGGCTGATCCATTTATTTCTGTAAGCAATTTCTTCCGGCGCGCTGATCTTGATGCCCTGGCGCTTTTCGATCATGCGAACAAAATCCGTGGCGTCCACCAGGCTATCCACTGTGCCGGTGTCCATCCAGGCGAACCCGCGGCCCAACAGCTGCACATCCAGCAGCGAGCGCTGCAAATACAGGGCGTTCAGCGATGTGATTTCCAGCTCTCCACGCGGAGAAGGCTCTACCAGGCGTGCCATTGCAGATACGCCTTGCGGATAAAAATACAGGCCCGTCACGCAGTAATTGGAGCGGGGATTTTCCGGCTTCTCCTCAATCGACAGAACGCGGCCGGCTTCGTCAAACTCCACCACGCCAAAGCGCTCAGGATCGTTTACATAATACCCAAATACGGTTGCGCGCCGGTTATTTTCCGCGTTCGCGGCGGCGTTGCGCAGCAGCCGCCCCAGCCCGTTGCCATAGAAAATATTGTCGCCCAGCACCATGGCGCAGGCCTCGTTCCCGATGAACTTCTCCCCCAGCAGGAACGCCTGCGCCAAGCCATCCGGAGACGGCTGCACACAATAGGACAAGCGCAGCCCAAACTGTTCTCCATTCCCCAGCAGATTTTCAAAGCGCTTCGTATCCTGCGGCGTGGAAATAATCATGATATCGCGAATGCCCGCAAGCATCAGCGTGGATAAGGGGTAGTAAATCATGGGTTTGTCGTACACCGGCAGCAGCTGCTTGCTGGTGACCATGGTAAGCGGGTATAGCCGCGTGCCGGCGCCGCCGGCTAAAATGATGGCTTTCATTGGATACTCCTCAAGCATATGCACATATTATTCTGAAATGCCGGATTAGAATCATGCTTCCAATCCGGCAGGAAAACATCGAATTTCTTACTTTTTTATCGCATCATATTCCTTCATCACGATTGTCACATCACCCTGCATTTTTTCAACACCGCCATCCAGCCATAGCACCTTGTTGCACATTTTGCGCACCGTAGCGCTATTATGGGATACATACAGCAATGTGGTGCCACCCGCCAGAAGCTCGGTCATGCGTTGTTCGCACTTCTTACGAAACACTTGATCTCCGGCGGAAAGCACCTCGTCCGCAATCAAAATATCAGGTTTCATGCTAGTGGCAATAGCAAAGCCCAAGCGGGAGCGCATACCGGAAGAATAATTTTTGATGGGTACATCCAGAAAACTCTCTAACTCAGAAAAAGCCACAATCTCATCAAAGCATGCTTGCACCTGTGCCTTCTTCATACCCAGAATCAGGCCGTTCATCATAATATTCTCGCGCCCTGTCAACTCTCCATCAAAGCCCGCGCCCATTTCCAGCAATGGGGCAATAGTACCGTTCACAGCCACAGTTCCCTCATAGGGTCTCAAAATGCCTGTAATCAGCTTCAGCAGCGTAGATTTGCCCGAGCCATTGCGTCCCACAATGGCCCAGCTTTCCCCCGCATGTACTGATAGGTTAATGTTTTTTAGTGCAAAAAACTCCTGAAACAACAGTTCGTGCCGTAATAGGGATGTTATATAGCTTTTCACTCCCCTGTCTTTGCGCATAGCTAGGTTAAAACGTACAGAAGCGTTATTCACACGGATAATTTCCCTACTCATTTTCCTCCTCCTTACACGTACAGGATCAGCTGATCCCTGCCGCGAGCATAGGCAACCAATCCCAGGATCAAAAACAGCCCCGTCCAGCACAGGCTCATCACCATTAACTCATTGAACGGCCACTGGTGATCCAGAAAGATAGATCGCGTCATCTGCACAAAAGCATAGGCAGGATTGAATTGGGTAATAAGGGAACGCGCCCTTTCCGGTAGGCTGTCAACAGTATAGAAAATAGGCGTAAGGTACATCCATGCTGTCGTAAACACCCCGTAAATCTGCCCAACATCCTTAATAAACGTATTTGCCACCGCCAGCAGCATACCCAGCCCATAACAGAAAAGAAACATCAACAGCACTACCAGCGGAAAAGCAACAACGTGAATGGAAACGGGGGTTTTTGTAAATACAAGCACAATAACAAAGGCAATCAGACTGAACAGAAAATCCACTGCCGCCGTGCCCAAGCTGGCAAGGGAAAACATATGGTACGGTACTCGTGTCTTCCGCATCAGTGTGCCATTTCCAACAATGGAGCGAGACATAGATTGAGTAGAGCCTGTTATGAAAAAAAACATGATACGGCCGGAAACCAAATACACCGGATAGTTAGGAATGGAACGCTTAAACATTTCAGAAAACACAAAGTTCATAATCAGCATCACCAGCAAAGGGCTAAGCACACACCACATATAACCCAGCACACTGCTACGATACTTTTTTTTCAGGTTGCGGCTGATGAGGTTTCTCAGTAGCGGTAAATACTTAACGCCATTTCTAACGGCATGTCCCATTTCGTTTATAAAACCCATAACTGAAATAATTCCTTTCTTGTATTAGTTGTTGTGTATTCAATTGATTTGAACCCAGAAAGCGCGCATTATTGTTTTTCCGATTTTTTTATCAGTCCTTGTCCTATTCTTTGAACCGCCCTCCTTCCAAACACCCCTCCCAGGTATACAATTATACTGGAAACAATAATCAGTGCAAAGTACAGACAAATGTTGCTGCCTGCCCTTGCGCTCCCATGTAAATACTTGAGATATTTATTCCAATAATAGTGATTCAATACAAACAATGTACTGCAAGTAAGTACCTAATACGCTGGTTTTTGAAGTGCTATAATACTTACTCAGTCCTGTAATTCCACTAATACCGACTAAAAGCAAACCAAACAGAAGAAAAACCAGCAGATAGTCATAGTTTGATTTTGGATACTTCTGAATCACATAAAAGAAATAAATATAGCCGCACATCTCCAACGCAATCAGCAGTACTCTTCCGCTTCCCGTCAGTTTCTTGTTAGATATCCGCTCACTGCATTCATATAAAATACATCCAGCCAGGCAGCCGGCAATGCCGCGAAGTATTCCTGTGGGAACAGGGAAATCATCCAGCCACATAGGCACAGCAAGGTGTATATTGACATGGCTCAAAAAGCCATAAATCATAAGCACAGCTGGAATGCCAAAGCAAAGGATAAAATTCTCCTTGAATTTTTTGCAGAGAGGATACAGTATCGCCAGTGCGATCAGCATAGCGGAAAGATACCAGGAAATACCAATAACATGTACCCCTTTATAGCCAAGGGAAAGCAATGGTACAATTTCAAAGAAAAGAAGCGGAATCTCTTTAACAATCTGAAGCGCAGGCTTCGCACTAATGGATTCCATAACAATTTCCGCCACAATAACAGAAGGCAGCAAAAACTGCAACAGAGCAGAATACTTATGCGCTATAAAATGAACTGTATCTGCGCCGAGGCTCCTTTCCTTTTTTTGTCTTTTGATCGACCGCATCATAAAAAAGCCCGATATCATAAAATAGCCTTCTACCGCTATTCTCCCGCCAGGGAATAAGGGAAAACCAAAATGAGTACTATAATGGAACATCACAATCAGGATAGAAAAAACAAACTTCATGATATCTATATATGAAAATCTGTTTGTTTTTCTGGAATCAGAGATCGGCATCTTCTGTCTCCTTTCAAAGCCTCAGTACATTAGCGTTATACGCGCTTACGCCATGCTTCGGCAAGCAATTTCCTGAAAAACTAACGTGTTGCCATTTATTTGAAACGCTGCGCCTTGTCATGTGTCCCATTTTAATAAATCATCTAAAGAAATTACATTTTAATCATTGTTGTCCTTGATTTCTTTAACCGCTTTTATAAAAGCCCGCGGTTCTCCAGCACATGAGTATGCTCCTGCTGTAATATACACATTTCTTTCTGCTCGTCCAGCGATTGCTGCTGAACAGCATTCTGGTTCTTCATGTTCAAAACTATCTCCCGTTGATTCTCGTTTTCCTCTTTCAGTTTCAGTATCAGCCGGTTTTTTTCTGTAATTTTCCGATACATGTACTGTTGAAAACCATGGTTAACTTCCAAATTGTTCTGAAGACAGAAATCAATAAAATTATCAAGCTTCTTGGCATAATTCTTATTAAAATTCGTGTAGTCAGCCATATCATAATAATACTCCATGCTTTTTGAAGTATCAAAATTATTAATTGCAATCGTCGGGAACTCATAAAAATCCGTCATTTCTTTGGTACGTGAATCCTGTGTCAAGAACAACGCCGGGACGCCAGCCAAAACAGCCACCACATTGCCATGGAATCGACCACCGATACAAAAATCATATTTTTTTACAAATCTATACCATTCATCAAAATTAAAGAATAGTTTTCTGTTATTCCGCAAGAAGTTTAAATACTTCTTCAAAGAACCATTACTAACTTCACTGCCTGCATAAAAAGGTGTTTGCTCAACAAAAGCACCTGTATTCTTGCTGAGGAAATCAATTATGGAAATATCAAGAGCATTATCGCTTCTATTTGAAATGGTCTTGTAATTTGAAATAATATTTTTAACATCTTTAAAGTCTTTTTTTATTACTGTACGATTATAGTTTCCCTGAAAATACATGGAAGGGCATCCAACAACGCGAATATTTTTTATACCATGTTTATTCAATATAAATGCAGTATATTCTCCCCGGATGCCCAAAATAGCACGTTCTGCTATTTCAGACAGAATCCTGACCGCATTTTCATGCAGCATAAAATCCGGTTTCATCTCCACCGCTTGAAGCCCTACGCTGATAGGAACTATTACTTTATTCTTAAACGCCTTCAGAATTTTCTGAAACCACGCTAAGTCTGCCCCTTCTTTTATTGTAATAAAATCCCGCACGACCAAGCTATCAAATTCACTTGCTCTTTCCATAAGATCCTGTGTAGTCACGGATTCGCAGCGAATCATGTTCTGCAAAGAATTGCAAAAAACAATATTACCACTGTTTCCCCCGACTCTCTCAAAATTCTCCTTACTTGGATCATTGTTTTCGCACTTTCTGAAATTCAAAAAGGCCGTCTTCATTTTTCCAACTTCCTCACTTCAATACTGATTAACAGTCACATATCTTGTTAGTGTACTGAGCAAACAGCTTCATCCTCAATTTCGCTTTTCAGTGAATCAAGTAAGCATCATAAGTGCTCATTTTCATCACTCTCTAAAATTGAAGAGCTTTTTTCAAGAGCATTATGTATCCGATGCTCGTTCATATTATACCTCAAACAAACCACGCTTGAATTATCAGTTTTAGGAAACTCACCTTGCAATGCTCTTGCATCCGCCGCTTGCCAGCACACAGCTGCCTGACATGATCTCTCCCCTGTCAGACATCAAAAAGCAAATAACATCCGCAATTTCCTCCGGACGAATCAGCCTGCGGATGGAATTATCGTTCCACGGCTTGCCTGGGCGCTTTCCGTCGGTGTATTCTGCCAGCCAACGCATCATATCCGTATTGGTTGTGCCGGGTTCAACACAGTTGAGCACCACACCACGCTCGCACAGATGCTTTCCATAAGCATGAACAATCCCGGAAATCGCGTTTTTTGAAATCTGATAAACAGACAGCATATCCCGATGAGCGCTGATAGAAGACACCACACAGATATTACCCGGAGTTTTTCTTTCCTGCAGATAATTGGCAAAATTTCGGATCAGAAAGAATACCCCTTTGAGGTTGATGTTCATAACGCGATCCCAATCAGCCTCGGAGATATTGAAACCTTTCCAATTGCTGCCGTCAAAATCAACACCGCTGGAAATAACCAGTCCGTCCGGAACAACACCCAGCTTTGTTTCCACCTCCCGGATAAAATCATGATGCGTCGCCACAGCAGCAATATCAAAGGATAGTACCTCTGCCCGCTGGGTGCCATCATGGCGCAACCGCAAGCAGGCTGCCTCCAGCTTATCATAATTGCGAGAGGCAAGCAGTACCGATTTTGCGCCTGCATCCAACAGCTTTTGCGCCGTGGAAAAGCCAATGCCGCTGGCACCGCCAAGAACAATAATATGCTTCGGACGCAGATGAACTTCCATATTTCCAGCCGCCTTTCTTAGCAGAACACCTCAAAGAACAATGCTTTTTGCGGCTTATCACTTACAAAATAGCTCAGCTTTTCCTCATATTCTTCTTTGGTTTTTGCTGATATATAATCAAAGCCTGTGGATTCAACCCATCCCTTTGCTTCAGTATTATGCACAGAAGCAATCGCTTTCAGGTTATGACCCCGCAGCAAATCCGTGCCGTTGTTATTCACCATAAGAATGCGAATGTTTTTATTCAACGGCTTGTTCCATATACTGTTCATATCATAGAAGAAGGAAAGGTCGCCCACCAACAGGAAGCACAATTTATCCTTTGCAACAGCGCACTGCCCCATAAAAGTGGATGTGCAGCCATCAATTCCGTTTGTGCCCATGTTACAGAACACGCTGACTGTCTTATCCAGCTTATAACGACGGGTATCATAAAAGCTCTGTCCCACGCCCAGATGCAGCAGCGAATTAGCCGGCACAGCTGGTATAAACTTACTCTGCACAAAGTGCGCGTTGTACTTTGTTATTTCCGGTGCGCCGAATTTCTCTGTATAGCGTTTCCATGTATTATAATAATTCCCATCATTTTTGCATTCTTCTGCATGGCTGGCAAACCATTCAAAGAAATAATCCTGAGATGTTTCAATAATAGAGGTTAAGCGGAAATAAAAATCCTTCACCTTGCCATCCGGTTTCACGCTCCAGTGTCTGATGTAGCCGGGACCACCGCGCACCTTATACATCAGCGGGTCGTTCATCAGCTGCTTTCCGCCAACGGAAATCAAAATATCGGGCGCAAGATGCTCGTTAAATTCCTTTTGGGATATTGCCTGAAGCATGTTATAAGGCTTCAGTGAATACGCGCAACCCAAATTGGAAATAAAATCCGTTGTAATAACGCAATTATACCGTGCGGCAAATTTTTCAATGTTCTGCAGCTGTTTTTCCGTAGGCTGCGCATTCTGACCATAGGCAATCAGGATTCTCTTGGATTTTTTCAGCGAATCCACCCAGCGCATCATCTGTGCTTCTCCATCGCTGGGACTTACGCGAAGCAAATGGGGATTAATTCTGGGAAGAAGCTGCCAATACAACCTGGGAACGCGCGCGCCAATGGAGATATTGTCCACCGTCACATTGATATGCACCGGGCCAAAGCCGTTGTGGGTCGCTTCCAGAATGCAATCAGAAATGTCGCGGCGCGTCTGATAATCCTCATAATATCCCGAAGATTCTGGTAACGTGACTTCTTTTTTGATAACGTCCTTATAAATATGCCTTTGGGGAATTGTTTGATCCTCTCCCTGATTCAAATACACACCCCGCCGGTCAGCTGTGATCACAATCAGAGGAACACCGGTATAATATGCCTCTGTAACCGCAGGCAGATAGTTGCTTGCCGCCGTTCCGCTGGTGCAAACACAAGCCACAGGCTTTTGCAGCTGGGCAGCAATTCCCAGGCCGTAATATGCCGCGCTGCGCTCGTCTGTTACCCTATGCAAGACGAATTGATCTTCATTGTATTCAAACATTCGTACCAGCGGCACATCACGCCCGCCGGGAGACAAAACAATATGCTTAACTCCGTAATCCCGCAGTAGGGTAGCCAGTATCCTGATTTTGATAAAATCAGGATTGTTATGCAGCGCATTCACCTCAGGGGAATCGGAAGCCATGATGCTATTATTTGGGGCGCTTTGCTTTTTTCCCTTCAGCGCTGCTTTCAGCCACGCGATTTCCTTCTTTTTGGTTTCAGCAATAATATCGTTCGTTTTCTTAAAATCCATTTTTTCAAGCAATTCCTTCTTTTCATATATGGTTTTCGCATCATACACAAGCCTGTTTTTCAGCTGCAGCCAATCAAGCAAGGAAACGAACCGCTTTTCGCCTCTTTTTTTATTTGCAATTGAAATAAACGGCTTATTGAAAAGCGCAGCCAGGCAGGTGCCATGGAAGGAATCCGTAACTACAAATTCAGCATTTTGATATGCCTTGACAAAATCCTCTATTTCCGCATTTGCATAAACAGGCTCGCCTTCAAAAGCCTTGACATGCGCCTCAATATCCTGCAGATCTGTATAGCTGACGCTGTCCTTTATGCCCAGCTGTTCTCTCACATATCTGCAGGCAGAAACCTTTTCTGCATCAGGATCCAACAGAAAATTTAAAACATATCTTTCAGGATATTCTTTCTGAGAAGCTTCCGCAATCTTTTTGTAATTCTGCATATCACACAGAAATACTGGATCGCAAGCCTGCTCAGCCGTCAGGCCAAAATCGTGCTTGCACATATCCACAGAGTAGCTTTCACGCACTGATACGGCATCAAATTTTGATAGCAACGGCTGATACTTAGCAACAAAATCCAACGGGCATTGCTCCACATTGCCAAAAGAAGTTGCATAAGCAACCTTAATCTTACTATCATCGGCAAAGGAAAGAAAATATTCCGGCCCGGAGTAGGGCATAAGATACGGATTCCACAGCTGATCGGAACCAACGACAAACGCATCGCAAAACTGATTCAATTCCTTCATATCAGCATAGGTATACCGTTTACTAATGCTGTAATGCTTGTTGGCAAAACGACGCGGCACATTGTCGTCATCAGGCACATAGCCTTTTGGGCAACTGCGCTGAACCATCAGGACGGAATAGCCCAAGCTTTCAATGGTCTTATTTAAGGCATAATAGGTCAGCGTGCCGCCGTAATTCAGGTTATACCACCAACCCACAATACCAACACGATGAATACTATTGCTGTTCATTTATTGTAAACCTCCACATAAATCAGTTATTCAGCCAGAAATAAAACCAGCTTTACGCTTTCTCTCCTTTTCATTATTCACGTTTCTGATTACATCCAAAATGCATCAAAAAGAATTGAGTGTATCCTCAATCCCGGCAATTGATTTCTTTCACTTTTTCGATGGTTGATTGGCTGCCATTTCCTTCTTCTTGACGGAGTCATTTTGAATAGTCTGTGTCTGATTATTCTTTTGGCCGGGCTCTTTTCCCTGTTTCATCGTTTCGGAATTCTTCTCTCCAACGCTATGAATCACATCCACATAATCCTCTCTGGTAGGACTGGGCACACTTTGCCAGCAATCCTCCAGATCATACTTATCCATCAAATGATTCAGCCGAATCAGATGCTTCTCAGCCTTCTTACCGGGCAGATGCTGAATATCCGGCATGACAAAATCCAGCAGCCAATCCAGATACCAGTCACCATAACTGTCAAACCATTTTTGCTGACTCCAATATTCCGTGATCTTTTCCAACATAAAAATATGTTTGCCGACCTTGCTATCCAAATCAGCATTCGCCACAGCCATCAGAGACCCTTCACGGAACCAGCGATAGAAGTACAGCCGATCCTCAATGAAAGCAAAGTTGGTTCCGTGCGGGAAAGCTTCCATCTGGAAAACCGTATCTTCACCAAACTTGATTGTTTCATCAAACGTCAGCTTATGGTCATCCAAGAACTTTTTACTAAAAGCCTGGCGCCAGACAAAAGGCTTGGCGCCGCGTTCGCTGAACAGCACCGCCGGCTCAAACTTCCAGAAACGGTGTGTTCTGATTTTGGTTAAAGTCTCATACATCCAGTTATTTGCCGTTGGCTTATCCGGGAAAATGCTTGTGCCGAATACGATAATATCAGTAGGTGCCTCCAGCGTTTCCAGCCAAATACGCTCGCAAGCCTTGGGCGCAAGGTAATCATCGGAATCAAGGAACATGATCGTCTTCCCGGTGGCAACCGCCAGCCCCGCATTGCGGGCAGAGGAGAGACCGCCATTTTCTTTGACAATGCTGATAATTCGGCGGTCGCGCTGCGCAAAAGCATCAACAATCCGCTGTGAATTGTCTTTCGTACCGTCATTCACGCAGATGATCTCAATATCTTTCAGGGTTTGAGACACACAGCTTTCCAAGCAGGCACTCAAATACTTCTCCACATTATAGATGGGAATAATCACCGAAACCTTTGCCGGGAAAGTGCTCATTTCTGTGTCCTCCTCATGATCTTCGCTTTCACGATATACCAAGTATACTTGATTCCATGATCTTTTGTGATATAGAATGCACGCACAGCCTTTCTCAAAATAGCAGGCTTGATATTATTTATTTTGAAATTACGAGCACTACGTCTTTTTTCCGTCTCAATACGGGCATATTCTTCCGGGGAAAGCGTCTTAGAATTCTGCGCACCTTTCTTTTTCAAAACTTTACTTGTTCTATTAATTCTCCGCTCAAAAAATGCATTGCCCCCCTGGTAATCACTTTCGCTCCTTGCTATTAGCATGTGGGCATGATACTGCATAGGATCGTTAATGATTTCCCAAGCATTATTCCACTTATAATACTCAAAATATTCCTTCTGTAATTGTCCATCCGCTTCATGTCGATAAAAATCGGTATGGAAACGCATAATGAATTCGCTTTGCTGCTGAGGAGCAAGCCGCATATAATTCCAGGTATAACTATCAAACTTCAGTCTTACCATCAGGGGGATCAGCTTTCCCTGATCGGCAGGACGCTCTTCCCTCAAGAAGCGCTCGATTTCATTATACTCATCACAAATGCAGTAAACCTTGCCAGGGGAATTAACGGAAGAACCTTCATTGTCCTGCCGATAATGCAAATAGCATTCCTGCACAAGCTGAACGCGCTTCGCGCATGTCCACACCTTAAAATTAAAACTGCAATCCTGATAAGAAGCGCCTGGAGTTTCATTAAAGAGAATATTATTCTCCCGAATAAAAGCCGCTTTATAAATCGCAGACCAAATTGTTGGCTTAATGTTGAAAAACTCCACCATTTCCCGCTTACTTTCAAAGTAAGTCATGGGACAAAAAGTGAAATTTGCCATCGTATCAGATACGATAGGATTTGGAATGCTCTTTTCCCCGTTCTTGGAGTAATAGAAATAGAAACCGGATTTGACCACATCCAAATCGTTTTCAACTGCACGGGAATACAGCTTTTCAAACATATCGGGATCAGCGTAGTCATCCGTTTCCACGATGCCCAAATATTCCCCGTGTGCAGCCGCAAAGCCGATGTTCATCTGATAGCCATAGCTCTTTTTTTCTGACTTGATCAGACTTACCCGAGGATCCTTTTGTACGAATTCCTGGATTGTTTCCAATGTGCCATCCGTGGAACCTGCGTCAACGCAAATCACCTCAATATCCTGCAAGGTCTGCGCAAGGACGCTTTCGATACATTGGCGAATGTACTTACCAACATTCAGTGCCGGAAGAACAATGGAAACCTTAGGTTTTGTATCTTGCATAAATCTTCTCCTCTCGTATAATAAGCCCCTACACACTCTCTGATCTTAAACTACAGCATTCTCAGATCATCCAGCGCCGCGCGGATGACCTTGTCCATATCGTAGTACTTATACTGGCCCAGGCGGCCGCCGAAGATGACGTTGCCCTGCTGATCTGCCATGGCCTTATACTTGGCGTAGAGGGCGGCGTTTTCCTCATTGTTCACGGGGTAATAGGGTTCCAGGCCGGGCTTCCACTCGGCGCTGTACTCCCGGCTGATGATGGTAGTGGGCTGCTTGCCGAACTCAAAGTGCTTATGCTCGATGATGCGGGTATAAGGCACCTCGCGGGCGGTGTAGTTCACCACAGCGTTGCCCTGATAGTTTTCGCAGTCCAGCTCCTCGGTTTCAAAGCGGACGCTGCGGTACTGCAGGGCGCCCAGCTTATACTGGTAAAACTCGTCGATGCAGCCGGTAAACACGATCTTTTTCGCGATTTCCGGCTGCTCCTTGATCAGATCAAAGTAATCCACGTTCAGGCGAACCTCAACGCCCGCCAGCATCTTTTCCACCATCTGGGTATAGCCGCCCATGGGAATGCCCTGGAACCGGTCGTTGAAATAATTGTTGTCATAAATAAAGCGGCAGGGCAAACGGCGGATGATGAAGGCGGGCAGCTCCTTGCAGTCCCGGCCCCACTGCTTTTCCGTATAGCCCTTGACCAGCTTTTCATATACATCCCGGCCCACCAGGGAGAGCGCCTGCTCCTCCAGATTCTTGGGCTCGGTAATATGCAGTTCCGCCACCTGCTCGGCGATTTTCGCCTGTGCCTCAGCGGGGGTTTTAATACCCCACAGCTTGGAGAAGGTGTTCATGTTGAAGGGGAGGTTGTACAGCTCATCGTGGTACACCGCCACCGGGCTGTTTACGTAGTTGTTGAACTCCGCAAACTGGTTCACATAATTCCACACCTCCTTGTCGCTGGTGTGGAAGATATGCGCGCCATATTTATGCACGTTGATGCCATGCACGTTCTCGGTGTAGATGTTGCCGGCGATGTGGCTGCGCCGGTCGATGACCAGCACCTTCTTGCCCGCCGCATGCAGCGCATGCGCAAACACCGCGCCATACAGGCCGGCGCCGACGATCAGGTAATCATTCATGGTGTTTCTCTCCCCTCATGTAGGAGCTTTCGCTTGTGAGATCGCTGCTTTTCGCTTCCGGTTTCGATGTGAACCGTGAAATGTCGCCCTGGCTCCTTTTGTTGAATTCGAGTACAATATAACATAGATGATGAAAAAAGTCCAGCAAATTCTATCGTCGGATGTCGCGGCGGCATTCAGGCTCGGGGTTTGAAATACACCCGTGTCGAGCGCACCGCCCGCAGCAGCAAATACAGATTGGTGCGCAATCCGTGCTTTGGGGACAGCGCTTTCAAGTAAACGGGCCAGCTGGCCTTTCCGCAGGCATAGCTGAAGGATTCCCGGTTCAGCAGCATTTGTACCATGATACGGTCGCTGCTGTCGATGGCCTCCCTGTGCAGCTCATAGATGCGATCCAGCGCGGCGATGCCCAGCTCCGGACGGCCGGTGATGCTGTCCCCTTGCTCATACAGGCGGACAAGCAGATCGTCAAAATACCGTACGTCGCACTGCCTGCACATGCGCAGCATCAGCTCCCAGTCCTGCAGCCGGGGCATGGATTCATCAAAGCGGAAACGGCGGAAGCATTCCGCCTTTCCCAGCAGCGTCTGCGTGCTGATAAAATTCTGAAACAGCAACTGCTCGTAATCGACCCGTCCCGGCGCGATCTCCGGAGGCGGCGTAACGAACAGGAAATTGCCATGGGGATCATAGCGCTCAAAGGCGCAGCAGACCACGTCCGCGCCGCTTTCCTCCAGGCGGCGCATCTGCACCGTCAGCTTATCGGGCAGCCAGACATCGTCGCTGTCCTGAAAGGCGATATACGCGCCGCGGGCGTTTTCGATGCCCGTATTGCGGGCGGCGCAGGCGCCGCGGCGCTGGGGATGGCGGATATAGCGCACCCGGGGATCCCCTATGGCTTCAACGGCCTGCCGGGTATCATCCTCCGAGCCGTCGTCCACCACCAGCACCTCCAGATCCCGCCAGGTTTGGCCCAGCACGCTTTCCAGGGCCCTGGGAAGCAGCCGCGCCCTGTTATACGTCGGAATGATAACGCTGATCATAGGTTTGCCCTTTATGCGTCCTTTCGTCAATCTTTTCCCGCATCAGCCTGTATACTGCCTTCCAGCCCTTGCAGCGGAGCATGATCCAGGCCGTATACGCCTTGCGGCGCGGCACCGCCAGCGGCCCCCGAAAGCGCTTGGCATTGATCCGCTGGTTTTCGGAAACGCCATGTCTCTTTTCATAGGCCTCCGGATCCTTCAGGATCAAATTCAGCGCCTTCCAGTACTCCGCGCCGAAGAACGCCCGATCCAGCTTGCCCTGGCGCATGGGCTCCCGGTATTCATCCCCGATATGCCTCAAATATTCCAGATGCCGCTCCGGAGCGATACGCCGGTAGGTATACAGGCAGCTGTCAAATTTCTTATAATAAAACGCCTTTTCATAGCGCGCGGCCCGCGCCGCGTCCCGCCCCAGCCATTGGCTGATGAAATCATACTCCCGGGTGGAGGCGTACAGTTTTCCCTGCTTATGCTGGGAGGCCAGCGGATTATCCTGACGGTACATATAAAACGGCGTATCCTCGAACCAGACGCGCTTTGCGCAGCAGAAGGTCTGGAACCAAAATCCCACATCCTGATAGGAAGCCCCCGGCGTTTCATGGTGGCGGATGTGGTTTTCATTCAGGAAGGAGAGGCGATAGATGCCGCTCCAGGTATTCATGATGAATTTGAAGGTCTGCAGCTCCTCGCTGGTATCCACCACGCGGCCGTAGAACCGCTTTTTATCCGTCAGGCGGATGCGGCGCGCGCTCATGGCGCCGTCCGGCATGGTTTCAAACAGATGAAAATCCGCCTTCACGATGTCCAGGTCATGGGCTGATGCGATCCGGTACAGCCGTTCATACATATCCGGCGGCACGAAATCATCCGGCTCCAGGATTCCCAGATATTCCCCCTTCGCCGCGTCGATGCCCCGGTTCATGGTTTGGCCGTATCCGCTGTTTTCCTTTTCGATGATGATGAAGCGCCGATCCAGCGCGGCGTATTCCCTGAGGATGGTCATGCTGCTGTCGGTGGAGCCGTCGTTCACGCACAGAAACTCCATCTCCTCCAGCACTTGCCCACTCAGGCTGCTCAGCGCCTGGTTCAGGTATTCCTCCTGGTTATAAACGGGCACTACCACGGAGACCTTCGGCTGTCCGCAGGCAGCGTGCAAATAGGGATAAGGAGTTCCGGCAGCTTCCGTGCGGTGAAGCACCAGCCGGTCGCGCACAGCCATTACCCGTAGGGACGGCTCGCCAAGGAAGCGGCTGAACAGCGCCTCGTCCTCCGCCAGAGCCTCCCGTATTTTCAACAGGCTTTCCCGCCGGAACAGCCATTGCCACCGCTGCGTTCCCAAAAGCTCCGCTTTGTCCTTTGAAAAATCGAACAGCCTTTGAAAATCGCCATGGCGCAGGCCCGACAGGTCGCAGGCGGCGTTCGCCACCGCTTCCCCGCCTTTTTCGTGACAGGCCACCGCACAGAAGCGCGCGGCATCCAGCGCGCAGCGCCGCATTTTCAGCACCGCGGCCTCCAGCGCGTAATCCAGCAGCGTATCCTGGGGAAGTACCCACTGGACATATGTGCCGCTTGCGCTTTCGACTGCCTGCTTCCACAGCGCGCCGCGCTGCTCAGCGGGCCCGCACAGCAAGCGGACGCGGGCATCCTTCGCCGCGTACCGCTCCGCGATTTCCGCCGCGGCATCCTCCTCGCCGACGGCGCACCACACCTCGATATTTGCAAGGGACTGCTCCAGCAGGCTGTCCAGACAGCGTGCCAGACAATCTGCGGCTTGCCAGGCCGGGATGATAAAGGAAACCGCTGTTTCCGCTATGCAGTTTTCCTTATTTCCGTCCACCGCAATGCCTCCCCTGCACATTCATTTCTATCTCGCCACGCTCTGTCAATCTCTGAAATACAGATCGCGGGTATATACTTTGTCCTGCACATCCGCCAGATCGGGATGATACCGGTTTGCCACGATCACCTGACTGACGCGCTTGAACTCCGCCAGATCCCGGATGACCCGGCTGCTGAAAAACTCCTTTTCATGCAGCGTGGGTTCATAGATCACCACCTCTGCGCCTTTGGCCGCGATGCGCTTCATCACGCCCTGAACGCTGGAATGGCGGAAGTTATCTGACCCAGCCTTCATGGTCAGGCGATATATGCCCACCACCGGATGCGGGTTTTCCGGATATCCTGCCTGCCGCAGCACCCGGTCGGCAATGTGATCTTTTCGGGTTCTGTTGGCGCTGACGATGGCGCCGATCATATTCTGAGGCACGCCCTCGAAGTTTGCGAGCAGCTGCTTTGAATCCTTCGGCAGACAGTAACCGCCATAGCCAAAGGAAGGATTGTTATAGTAATTGCCAATGCGGGGATCCAGCCCGATGGCATCGATGATCTTTTTTGCGTTCAGGCCCCGCAGCTCGGCATAGGTATCCAGCTCATTAAAATAACTGACCCGCAGCGCCAGATATGCGTTTGCGAACAGCTTGACGGCCTCAGCCTCGGTGGAGCGCATGAACAATGTGGGGATGTTTTCATCCTCCGCTCCCTCCCGGAGCAAATCCGCAAAGATGGGGGCCATTTTCTCCGCCTCCGGGCTGTTTGAGGGAATTCCCACGATGATGCGGCTGGGATGAAGGTTATCATGCAGCGCTTTTCCTTCCCGCAGAAATTCCGGGCTGAACAGAAAACGGCGGCAGCCAAACCGGTCATACAGCGTTTCGGTATAACCCACCGGAACGGTGGATTTGATCACAATCACCGCCCGATCGTTCAGCCGAAGCGTCTGGCCGATTACGCTTTCCACAGAGGATGTATCAAAATGGATTTTTTCCGGGTCATAATCCGTCGGGGTGGCAATAATGATCAATTCCGCCCCAGGATATGCCTTTTCCGGGTCGCAGGTCGCCGAAAGATTCAGATCACGATCCCGCAGAAACGCCTGGATCTCCTGATCCTCTATGGGCGATTGGCGGCGGTTGATCTGTTCCACCTTTTCCTGAACGATATCCAGCGCAGTCACCGCATGATGCTGCGCAAGCAAAACCGCCAGGGACAAACCCACGTACCCGGTTCCCGCCACAGTGATCTTCATTGAAAACCCTTTCTTCAATTTCTGTGCCGTCTGGATCGCCTGGCTGACAGCTTCACAGCCATGTCAATGGTATCACAAATCGTCAGAATTGTCCATACCGGACGTTTTTATACCAGAACGCGCGAAAAAACGCCCCTCCCCCGTCAGGGGAGAGACAATCGATCAAACAGCAGCACGCTCAAACCACCGGTTGGCAAATTCCGCCACGGCAGGGGTCAGATCCTTGATCTGCCAGCTGCTGGTATTGACCGTCAGGTGATAGCTGTTTCCCTGGCCCCATTTGCGGCCGGCGATCATCTCGTAGGCCTGGGCGCGGTTTTTATCCACCCGGCGGATGTTCTGCTCCATCTCCTTGCGGGAAAGCTGCTCATTCTCGGGGGCGCGCTCCATGCAGCGGCGCACCTTGGCGTCCAGATCGGCGCAGACGAAGATGGTAAAGGGCTTGTAATCCGCCAGCAGCACATCGGCGTTGCGGCCCACGATGACGCAGTCCCGGCCGTTTTTGGCGATGCCCTCCACCACGCGGGTCTGCTCCTGCAGCAGGCTGATATGCGCCGTTTGCAGCATGGCGCTGCTGGCGAAGGAATTATGGAAAGTCAGCGGGATGCGCTGCCAGATGCCGCTCTCCAGCGATTTTTCCACATAGTTTTCATCCAGGCCTTTGGCCTGGGCGATGGAGGCAATGATCTGCCGGTCATAATAATCAAAGCCCAGGGCATCGGCCAGGCGCTTGCCCAGCTCGCGCCCGCCGCTGCCAAATTCCCGGCTGATGGTGATGATTTTCATATACCTGTTCTCCTTTTTTCCGCCGTTGCCAAGCGGCCTGACCGTATTATGCTACAAAAACGTGTTTCTGTCAAATCATGTTCGACGCGATTCCCTTTTTTCCTGCTTTTACGCTTGCGCGGAGCGGCGGGCGAATGTATACTTATAACCATACTGCGAATACGCAAGGAGGCGGTTTTATGTCTCAACCCATGCGCGGCGGGCCCATGGGCCGCGGCTTTCTGACGGAGGAGGAAAAGGCCAACCGGCCCCGGGTGACGGGGGCGCTTTTAAAGCGCGTATTTTCATATTTAAAACCGTATTGGAAGCAGATGGCGCTGATCCTGACCGCCATCGCCGCCAGCAGCCTGCTGGGCCTGTACCCCAGCATCCTGACGGGCCGCATCATCGACGAGGGCCTGATCGGGCGCAGCCTGCCGGCGCTGATCAAGCTGATCCTCCTGTCCCTGGCGGTGACGCTGGGCAGCAGTCTGATCGGCGTGGGGCAGAACTATCTGAATACCTGGATCGCCCAGCACATCACCTTTGACATGCGCAACAAGATGTACGCCCACCTGCAGAAGATGAGCCAGCGCTTTTTTACCAGCAACAACCAGGGCGATATCATCACCCGCATGACCAGCGATATCGGCGGGGTGGAACGGGTGATCACCAGCACCTTCACCTCCATATTATCCAACAGCATCACCCTGATTGCGGCGCTGGTGATCATGTACCGGCAGAACTGGGTGCTGGCCACCCTGGGGGTGCTGGTGGTGCCGCTGTTCATCATTCCCACCCGCAGCGCTGGCAAGACCCGCTGGAGCCTGACCCGGGAAAGCCAGGAATGCAGCGACGAGATCAACGGCATTCTGAACGAGACCCTGTCCGTCAGCGGGCAGATGCTGGTGAAGCTCTTTGGCAAGGAGCAGCAGGAGTATGACCGCTACAGGAGCGCCAACGAGCGAATGATCCGCCTGAACATCCGGGAAAGCATGGCGGGCCGGTGGTTCTTTATGATCATGCACACCTTTTCCAGCATCGGGCCCATGCTGCTGTACCTGGTGGGCGGCATCCTGATGATGAAGTACGACCAGAACATCAGCGTGGGCGACATCACGGTGATGGTGGCCCTGCTCAGCCGCCTGTACGGGCCAGTGAACAACCTGCTGAACATCCAGGTGGAATGGATCCGCAGCATGGCCATGTTCACCCGCATCTTTGAATACTTTGATCTGCCGGTGGAGATCGAGAACGCGCCGGACGCCGTGACCCCCGCCTCCGCCGACGGCAGCGTGGAATTTGACCGCGTGGATTTCAGCTATGAGCCGGAGCGGCAGATTTTGCACGATGTGAGCTTCACCCTGCGGGCGGGGCGCAGCATCGCCATCGTGGGGCCCAGCGGATCGGGCAAGAGCACCATCATCAATCTGATTCCCCGGCTGTACGACTGTCAGGGCGGCCGGGTGCTGTTTGGCGGCACAGATGTGAAAAAGCTGGATCTGGCCTTCCTGCGCAGAAACGTGGGCATCGTGAGCCAGGAAACCTATCTCTTTAACGGCACCATCCGGGAAAACCTGCTGTACGCCAAGCCCGACGCCACCGAGGCGGAGCTGATCGCGGCCTGCCGGAAGGCGAATATCTATGACTTCGTGCTCAAGCAGGAGAAGGGGCTGGACGCCATGGTGGGCAACCGGGGGCTGAAGCTCTCCGGCGGCGAAAAGCAGCGGCTGAGCATCGCCCGGGTGCTGCTGAAGGACCCCGCCCTGCTGATCTTTGACGAGGCCACCAGCGCCCTGGACTCCATTTCGGAGGCGAAAATCCAGGAGGCCATTGAGCCCATCATCCAGAGCCGCACCAGCATCCTGATCGCCCATCGGCTGAGCACCATTCTGGCCGCTGATGAAATCTTGGTGGTCAAGGACGGGCGCATCGTGGAACGGGGCACGCACAGCGAATTGGTGAACGCGGGCGGCACCTACACCGAGCTGTACGAAACCCAGTTCAAAAAGGCGCTGGAAAAGGCGGAGGAAGCGCTATGATCCGGACGCGGCGGCTGACCCTGCGCCGCGTCGCCGCCCGGGACTGGCAGGCCATTCAGGCCATTTGGGCGGACGCGGCCCAATCCGAGTACGCCCGGTACGACCGGCCCAACGACACATCGAGTGCGGCGGTGGCCGCCCGCATCGCGAAGTGGGCTTCCTTTGCGGAAAGCGAGGAGCACATCTTCTGGGCCGTCTGCCGGACGGGATCCGTGATCGGCTACATCTCCCTGCACAGGCGGGAGAATGGCTATGAGCTGGGCTACTGTTTTCATTCCCGGTGGCATGGAAAGGGCTACGCCCGGGAGAGCGTCGCCGCGGCGCTGGCGCATTTGCAGACCCTGGGCGCGAGCCGCGCCGTGGCGGGCACCGCGCTGGACAACCTGCCCTCCGTGCGCCTGCTGACGGCGCTGGGCTTTGTGCAGGTAGGCACGGAGCCGGTCTCCTTTTATCGGGACGCCGAAGGCAAAGACATCGTGTTTACGGGCGGCATTTTTGCCCGGGAGCTGGCGGCTCAAACACCCCTTGAGCGCTGAATTCAAGCACCGTTTGGGGCCGATTCAAGCGCCGCTTTCTTGTTTTTCGTCCGGTGCGGGGCGTATCCTTGCGGCATCCAAGGCAAGGAGGGCCAAAGCCATGACGGGAAACATGTGGGAACCGCTTGAACCAAGCGCCTGCCGGTTGGAACAGCTGCGCCTGCGGGCGGAAACGGACGCGGAGCTGCTGCGCCTGCGGGAGCGCGCCATCCCGCGCAAGCAGCGCTTGACCCCGCTTCAAGGGATGCTTGCTTGTTTTCGCCGGGGCGGATGGCCTATACTTGCCTCATCAAAGCGAAGGAGGCAGCAGTATGCAGTACAATCAGGAGAACAGCATGTTTGATATGAGAGAAACCGGGGCGCGGATCAGCGCCCTGCGCCGGGCCGCCGGGCTGACCCAGGCGGAGTTGGCCGAAAAGCTGGGCATCAGCTATCAGGCGGTAAGCAGCTGGGAGCGAGGCGCCAGCATGCCGGACATCGGCAAGCTGGTGGACCTGGCCCGGGCCCTGAACACCACAGTGGATCACATCCTCAGCGGCGGCAAGGCCGAGGCAGCCCCCGATCCGCCCCAGGAGGCCGAAGCGGAAGCACCCGCGGCGGACGCCGCGCCCGCGGAGGAAGGCGAAGAGAAGGAGCGGCCGAAGGGCACCGTCTTTTCCTTCACCCTCCCGGGCTTGGAGGGACTGCAAAAGGTGAAGGAGCGCATCACCGTCAAGCGGACAGGCAGCGGACACAGGGCTGACGGGCTCAGCTCCCTGATCGCGCTGGCCCCCTTTCTGGATCAGGAGACGCTGGATCAAAAGGCGCTGGAGCTGGACGCCGTAAACGACCTGGCTCTGCTGAGCGGCCTGGCCCCTTTCCTGTCCTCAGCCACGCTGGAAAAGCTGGTGCTGCGGGAGGATGGCGCGCCGGTCAGCATGAGCGCGCTGAGCTGCCTGGCTCCCTTCCTGTCAACGGGTACGCTGGACAGGCTGGCGGAGAATTGCGACCCCGGCCAGGATATGAAGCTGATCACCGGTCTGGCCCCCTTCCTTTCCCAGGAAGCGCTGGCAAAGCTGTTTACCCGCAGCCAGCAGACCTTGAAGCAGGAGCCTGAGAAGCAGCAGGCCGCCGCGCCCCAGGCCGCCGCGCCCCTGTCCGAGCGGAATATCGACACGCTGATCGAGGGCATCGGCTCCGAGGACGTGCCCGACATCGCCCGCAGGCTGCTGCCCCAGCTGACCGATAAGCAGATGGCGCAGCTGGCGGAGAATTGCGACAGCGAGGACGTTCCCGAGCTGGCGCGGATCCTGAGCTCCCGGATGACCGAAAAGACGGCGCTGGTGCTGATTGACGCCTGCGACAGCGAGGACGTTCCCGAGCTGGCCCAGGCGCTGGAGGGCCAGCTGACCGAGAATTTAATGCAGCGCCTGATCGAAGACTGCGACAGCGATTGCCTGGAGGAGCTGGTGGAAGCCCTGTCCTCTCACCTGGACAGCGCCCAGGCGGGCCGCATCATCCGGCGCATGGGCGAGGAGGATTGAGCTTTACTTTTGGCCATCAGTGTGCCATAATAGGCTATCAGCAAAAGGAGGCACGCCATGGCCGGACAGCTTTGGGTACGGGTGATCAAAAGGAACAAGATCGTGGAGAGCCGCACCGCGCCCTGCACCTTTGAAACCTGGCAGCAGGCGCTGGACGAGATCTGCCACGCCCTGGACATCAGCCGTCCCGTGATCATCCCCCGCCACGAGCGGGATTGGGACAGCTTCGGCCTGACCACCTTCCTGCCGGAGCACTTTGTGGAGGCCGTTTCCTTCGACAAGCTGGAGCTGCAGTACATCGACCCCGACAGGAAAAAGCAGCGCAACTTCTACGGGGAGCTGTAGGGGGACGAAGGACATGAAGGAGAACGCGCTTTCTTCCCCGGGGTCGCCCCGCGCTACTGCTTTCAGCATGCGCGGGTTGCGGACGGCAATCCGCAGGATTGCTCGTCCTTAGTCTGCCTGCGGCAGACGCTCCACAGAAAGCTGCAAAGAAGCCAACCCAAAAATAATAAACAGACCATCTGAAAGATAATCTTTTCGGATGGTCTGTAATTATTTTCTTTTCCGCAGCCTCTTTTGCTTCTTTTCTGGGCCCCAGAAAAGAAGGCCCCCGTTCGTTCTCCCCTGTTTACAGCAGGATGCAGATCATGCCGCCGTCGCCTTCGTTGAGGATCTTGGTCAGGGCGGCGCGCACCTTCTCCTGGGCGTCGGGGGGCATGCGGGTCAGCTTGGCGGCCAGGCCCTCGCGGATCAGGCTTTCCAGGCTGCGGCCAAAGAAATTGGTTTGCAGCAGGGCCGTTTCGTCCTGCTCCCAGGCCTGGCGCAGGGTGGCGGCAAAGTCATCGGTCTGCTCCTGAGTGCCCAGCACGGGCGAGACCTCCGTTTCGATATCGGAGCGGATCAGGTGCAGGGCCGGGGCCTTGGCCCGCATGCGGATGGCGTAGCGCCCGCCCTGGCGGCTGACCTCAGGCTCAAACAGCTCCACGTCGCTGATGGTGGGCGTGACCAGACCATAGCCCGTCTCCGTAGCTTCATGCAGGGCATCGGCGATGCGGTCATACTCCTTCTTGGCGGACACCAGCTCCTTCATCAGGCGCAGCAGATGGCCGTCGCTTTCGATCTCCGCCCCGCATTGCTCGCTGAGCACGCGGTTAAAAAGCCCCTCCTGCAGCGGCAGGGAGAAGCTGGCGCTGCCCTCGCCCCAGGCCACCTCCCGCAGCTGAGGCGGCTGGGCAAATTCGGAGTCGGCGAAGGCCTGGGCCGCCTTCTCCGCGTCCCGCATGCGGGCCACCGTCTGCCCCGCGGTGCGCACCCGATCCACCAGGTGGCGGGTCAGCCAATGCCCATCCTCCAGCGCGGCCGCCCATTCCGGCACCTCAAAGCGCAGCTCCCGCAGCGGAAAGGCCGCCAGCAGCCCCTGCAGCACGCTTTGCGCGTCCTGGGCCGTCATCTGCCGGGCGGAAAGCAGCGTCACCGGCACATCGTACTTTTCGCTGAGGGCGGTTTGCAGCTGCCGGGCCTCCTGCCCGCCCGGATCGGCGGAATTGAGCACCACCGAAAAGGGCTTGCCCAGGGCCTTCAGTTCCCGGATCACCTGCTCCTCCGCGGGCACATAAGCCGCCCGGGGCAGATCGGCCACAGTGCCGTCACAGGTCACCACCACGCCCATGGTGGCGTGCTCCGTCATCACCCGGCGGGTGCCCAGCTCCGCCGCCTGCTCAAAGGGCAGGTCTTTATCCGACCAGGGGGTGGAAACCATGCGGGCGGCCTCCCCCTCCTGGGTGCCCTCCGCTCCGCGGATCAGATAGCCCACCGAATCCACCAGCCGCACCCGGGCCGCCGCGTGATCGGGCAGCTGCACCGCCGCCGCCCCGTCCGAGGGCACAAAGCGGGGCTGGGTGGTCATGATGGTGCGGCCCGAGCCGCTTTGGGGCAGTTCATCCACAATGCGCTCCCGCCGCGGCCCCGGCGGGATCAGGGGCAGCACCAGCTCATTCATAAAGCCGGTGATAAACGTACTTTTGCCCGCGCGCACGGGGCCCACCACGCCGATATAAAGCTCGCCCTGGGTGCGCTCGGCAATATCGCGGTAAAGGGTCGCGCCGCCCTGCAACGCTGTCTGCGCCATACTGCTTCCTCCTTGATGCCTTGCTGCGCCATATTATGCCCCCGGTAAAAAAAACATGCCGCCCCGCGCTTGCGCGGGCAAAAAAAGTGGAGTATGCTATATAAGTGGAAATTTCGCGAATGTGGAGGCAAAGCCATGCGATCATCCCGCTCCATCGATATGACCGAGGGCCGCATTGCCAAGCAGCTGCTCTCCTTCGCCGCTCCGATGCTGATCGGGCTGGTTTTCCAGCAGCTGTACAACACGGTGGACACCATCGTGGTGGGCAACTTCGTCAGCAGCCAGGCCCTGGCCGCCGTGGGCACCACCGGGCCGCTGATCAACACCCTGCTGGGCTTCTTCAACGGCTTCTCCGCCGGGGCCACGGTGGTGATCGCCCGGGCCTTCGGCGCAAGGGACGGCCGCAGCGTGTACCACGCAGTGCACACCACCATATTGATGACGCTGATCATGGCCGTGGCTTTCACAGTGGCGGGGATGGCGCTGACCCCGACCCTGCTGCGCCTGATGCGCGCCCCGGAGGATATGTTCGCCGAGGCGGTAATCTACCTGCGCATTTACTTTGCCGGTGTATCCGGCCTGATGCTGTACAACATGGGCGCGGGTATCCTGCGGGCAGTGGGCGACAGCCGCCGTCCCCTCTACTTTCTGATCTTCTCCGCCATTGTGAACACGGTGGGCGACCTGGTGTTCGTGCTGGTGTTCCGCCTGGGGGTGGCGGGGGTCGCCTACGCCACCATATTGGCCCAGGCCCTGTCTGCCCTGCTGGTAATAGCGGTGCTGATGCGCTCCGAAGGCCCCTACCGCCTGTACCTGAACCGGCTGAAGCTCCACGTGCCCACGCTTAAGAAGATTATTTCCATCGGCCTGCCCACCGCCATTCAGAGCGCCATCACCGCTTTTTCCAACGTGTTTGTGCAATCCTATATCAATGTGTTCGGCTCCGACTGCGCGGCGGGCTGGTCGATCTACGGCAAGCTGGATCAGTTTGCCCTGCTGCCCCAGCAATCCATCAGCCTGGCCAGCGCCACATTCGTGGGCCAGAACCTGGGCGCGGGCAACATCGGCCGCGCCAAGCAGGGCATCCGCTCCGCCATTATGATGGGCATGGCCTGCACCGCTTGCCTGATGGCCCCGCTGATGCTGTTTGCCCGCCCGCTGCTGAGCCTGTTCAACCAGAAGCCCGAGGTGCTGTATTACGGGCGGCTGTTCGTGCTGTGGATCTCCCCTTTCTACCTGTTCGCCTGCGTGAACGACATCATGGGCGGCGCGCTGCGCGGGGCCGGGGAAGCGCTGGCCGCCATGATCTGTATGCTGTCCAGCTTCGTAGCCATCCGGCAGGTGTATCTGTACGTGATCTCCCGTGTGGCGAACAGCGCGGTGCTGGTGGGCCTGGGCTATCCCCTGGGCTGGGTGCTGTGCTGCATCTTCCTGCTGCTGTGCTACAAGCTGATTCCCTGGGAGAAAAAACAAAGCGCGGCCCTGGGCCGGGAAGGCAAGTGAGCAAAACCGCTTTTCATTTGCTGCATTCCGTGTTATACTGTAAAAGGGTTATTTTGCCTGGAAGGAGTTTTTATTTTGGCAGCTTCAAAATTTGCCGTGTTCGTTGATTTGGAGAACTGCGGCGCAAAAGTGGAAACATTAAGCAACATTCTGGAAAAAGTGAAGATCCGCGGGGATATCCTGCTGGGAAAGGTGTACGGGTATACCGACCGTTTCAGCGACCTCAAGGAGATCCTGCTTTCCAACACCTTTACGGTGGTGCCCTCATTGCGCTACGGCGTGGCGCAGAAGAACAACGCCGACATCATGCTGGTGATCGACGCCATGACCACCGCTTACTCGAACCCCCTGATCGACAGCTTTTGCATCGTATCGGGCGACAGCGATTACGTGCCGCTGGTGGGCACGCTGAAGAGCATGGGCAAATTCGTGCTGGGCATCAGCCGCAGCGAGGCGGCCAGCAGCATATTCATCAACGCCTGCAACGAATTTCAATTTCTGGAGAGCGTGGGCGTTACGCCCCGCCGCCCCCAGCGGGGCAAGGCCCGCAAATCCCCCCTGGACGATGATACCGGCGACGAGGAAGCGCTGTGCAAGCTGATCGAGGGCATTTTGGGCGAGGCCGAGGAGGACGAGATGTACGCCAGCGAGCTCAAGGGCGTGCTGCTGCGCCTGCGGCCCCAGTTCAACGAAAAGAGCTATGGCTGCGGCACCTTCGGCAAGCTGCTGGCCAAGCTGAGCGCCAAGTACGGCACCTTCCGCATGCGCAACGACAGCTATAACGTGATGGTTTCCCTGGTGCCGGAGAGCGGCGCGGACAGCCAGCCCGGCGGCGATCCCCTGACCCGGGAAAACTGGCAGAGCGCCTTTGCCGCCCAGCTGCAGCGCTATAAGGACGATGGGTTCGAGCGCATCAACCCCTCCATCCTGAAGGCGGATATCACCAGCCTGTACCCCGATTTCAGCGAGAAAACGGTGGGGTTCCGCCGTTTCTCCGACATTCTGAAGCAGATGGAGAAGGACGGGCTGCTGAAGCTGGAAATGGATTCGCAGAAAAACATGCTGATCAAAATGCTGTAAACGACCGTCAAACGGAGGAGAAAAATGGAAGTCAAAAAGGAAATGGCCATCCGCGATGTGCTTGAGATCAACCGCGGCACCGCCCGCATCTTCATGGAGTTCGGCATGTTCTGCCTGGGCTGCCCCCACGCCACGGCGGAAAGCCTGGAGGACGCCTGCGCCGTGCACGGCGTGAACGCCGACGAGCTGGTGGATCAGCTGAACGCCTACATTGCGGAGCAGCAGGGATGACCCCGCTGCCGGGATAGCGTAACGGCAGGGCCTTCCCCCAGCCTTCTGTTTCCGGAAGGCCGGGAAGGCCCTTTTTGCGCGGAGAGCGCATAGACTATTTCATCACCTGATAAAGGAGAAGGATCTGATGAAACGCATCGTTCTGACCGGCGGCGGCTCCGCCGGGCACGTGACCCCCCACCTGGCGCTGCTGCCCCACCTGCTCAAGGCAGGGTATGAGGTGCACTATATCGGCACGCAAAACGGCATCGAGCGGGGCATGATCGAGCCGCTGTCGGGGGTGGCCTATCATGCCGTGCAGTCCGGCAAGCTGCGCCGCTACTTTGACTTGAAGAATTTCACCGACCCCTTCCGGGTGATCGCCGGGGCCTTTCAGAGCGCGCACCTGATGCGCAAATTGAAGCCTGACGTGTGCTTCTCCAAGGGCGGGTTCGTATCGGTGCCGGTGGTGGTGGGCGCGTGGCTGCACCGGGTGCCCACCCTGTGCCACGAGAGCGACCTGACGCCGGGGCTGGCCAACAAAATCTGCTCCAAATTCGCCAAAAAGGTGGCCACCACCTTTCCGGAATGCGCAGAGGCGCTGGGCGAAAAGGGCGTATTCACCGGCACGCCCCTGCGGCCGGAACTGTTTGCCGGCAGCCGGGAGCGCGGGCTGGCGCTGGCGCACTTCACGGCAGACCGGCCCGTGCTGCTGATGATGGGCGGCAGCCTGGGGGCCCAGAGCGTGAACAAGGCCCTGCGGAAGGCGCTGCCCACTCTGCTGTCCCGGATGCAGGTATTCCACATATGCGGCAAGGGCAACATCGATGAAAGCCTGCGGGGGCTGGACGGGTATTATCAGGTGGAGTTCCTTTCGGACGACCTGCCGGACGCCATGGCCGCCGCCGACCTGATCCTGAGCCGGGCGGGGAGCAACGCCCTGTGCGAATTCCAGGCCCTGGGCAAGCCCATGCTGCTGATCCCCTATCCCAAGGGGGCCAGCCGGGGCGACCAGATACTCAACGCCGCCTCCTTTGAAAAGCGCGGCCTGGCCCGGGTGATGCCCCAGGAGAAGATGACCGCGGATACCCTGGCCGCCGCCCTGCTGGAGCTGCTTGAAAACGGGGACAGCCTGAAAAAGGCCCTGCGGGACGCCCCGCCCGCCGACGGCACCCAGGCGGTGCTGCGGCTGATCGAGGAAATACAGAAGAAGTAACGGAGGAAACGGATGAACTGCCCGCTATCCGAAAAAGGCTGCGGCGGCTGCCGGGGATTGGAAAAAGACTACGGCACGCTGCTGCGCGAGAAGGAAGCCGCCTTCCGGCGGCTTTTTCCCGATGCGCTGCCCATGGTGGGGGCGCAGGAGCCGCAGCGCTACCGCAACAAGGTGCTGCGCAGCTTTGCCAACGGCAAAACCAGCCTGTACCACGGCATGTACCGGGCGGGCACCCATCAGATCATCTCCGTGCAGCGCTGCCTGCTGGAAAACGAGCGGGCCACCCAGATCGCCAACGCGGCGCTGGAGATATTGGCCAGCAGCGAGCTGCCCGCCTATCGGGAGGATTTTCACAAGGGCGTGCTGCGGCACATGCAGGTACGCCGTGTCCCCGGCACCGGGCAGGCCCTGGTGACGGTGATCACCGGCGGGGAGGAATTCCCCGGTGGGAAGGAATTCGCCGCCCGGCTGATGGCGCGCTGCCCCGAGGTGAAGGGCGTGATCCACAATATCAACCCCCGCGGCGACAGCGCCGTGATGGGCTACCGCAGCTGCGTGCTGGCGGGGCGGGATGAAATATGGGATCAAATGAGCGGCCTTTCGGTCTGTCTGACCAGCCGCAGCTTTTATCAGGTGAACACCGCGCAAGCGGAAAAGCTGTACGCCCGGGCCATCGAATGGGCCGCCCTGACCCGGGAGGATACCGCGCTGGACGCCTACTGCGGCGTGGGCCTTATCGGTATGCTGGCGGCCAGGCAGGCGGGCCGGGTGACGGGCCTTGAAATCGTGCCCGACGCCGTTGCCTGCGCCAAAAAAGCGGCGCGGCGCAACGGCATCGAGAACATCGATTTCGTATGCGGCGACGCGGGCCGCGCCCTGGCCAAAAACACCCTGCGGCCCGACCTGGTTTTCATGGATCCGCCCCGGGCGGGGTGCTCCGCCGATTTTCTGCGCTGCGTGACCGCCGCCGCGCCGGCGAAAATCGTCTATATCAGCTGCAACCCGGAAACGCTGCGGAGGGACGTGGACATGCTGCAAAAGGACGGGTACAGGCTAGAAAAGGCGCAGCCGTATGATCTGTTTCCTTACACAGAACATTGCGAAGCAATAGGAATAATGAAACGGTTTTAATTTGTCATTCCTCATACAAAGGAGATAATGAACAAATGTCAAACAACGGAATTATAAAACGCTCTCAAAGTAAAATTGACGTTAATATGCTTCATTCAAATGCAGAAGTAACTCGATGGTACATGCCTGTTATAGATGCGCTTATTCTTCTTGGTGGTAAAGCAACAAAAAAAGAAACAATTGAAACCGTTCTTAATACATGCAATGTACCGTCTGAAATCAGGAATCGTCAAATTAAGAGTGGTGCTTCTGCAATTGAGCGTACAATTGAATTTGCCAGAAATGATCTGCGCTTAGAAGGGATTATCAATGGCCACGAAAGAGGAATCTGGGAATTGACTGATCTTGGTAAAAAGATCATTATTACTGACGAATTGGCAGGAAAAATACGAGGAAAATCAATCAGAATTCATAATGCACGTGGCAAAAGCAAAAAGAGTAAAGAAAATGTTCCAATTCCAAATATAGACCTTTCATCATTCTATCAGTATCGAGATATTACTTCTAACATACAAAGCATTTATGAGCCAGATTTAGAAACAACACTTACTGAAGAAATTGCAGATGAAGAGCTAATTAAGGATCTTCAGAGCAATCCTTTTTCTTTTACAGAAACACACAAAAAAGAAAACCAACCCCAAGAGAAGCCTGAACCAATTTCAATTAACGGACGTATGTGTTTCCCAAGAAACAGGCATGTTGCTATAAATGCCCTTTCTCTTGCGTCCTTTAAATGTGAAATAGATTCCCATCATCCAACCTTTCTAAGGAAAGGGTGCACTTATCAATACACAGAGCCGCATCACCTGGTTCCCATGGCATATCAAAAACAATTCAGTGTTTCTCTCGATGTTGAAGAGAATATCGTTTCATTATGTTGTACATGTCATAAACAAATTCACTATGGAGCCGATGCTACATCACTAATCATTAAGTTATTTAAAGAGCGTAAAGATGATTTAATAAAAGTTGGAATACTAATTACAGAAAAGGACTTACTTCACATGTATCATTTTTCAGACAATGAATAATCTCAATTTGCTACCATGCTCTAATAGTGCGATTCATTATTCCGCTAATTCACAAACTATTATTCCGATAGCTTCGGCGTTGTTCCGATAATTTCACATCAAGTAAAGCTTGATTTTTACCGTAAGCATCCGTTATAAACCGAAAGGAAGCGACCATGTTTTTGGAAACAAAGCGCCTGATTCTGCGCCCGTGGGAGGAAGCGGACGCGGAGGAATGCTACAAATACGCCAGCGATCCCCAAGTGGGGCCGATGGCCGGATGGCCGGCGCATACCAGCGTGGAGAACAGCCGGCAAGTGATCCGGGAGGTGCTGCGGGCGCCGGAAACCTATGCCATCGTGCTAAAGGAAACCGGCCTGCCCATCGGCAGCATCGGGCTGCATCGCAACGACCTGGCGAAGCAGGATGACGAGGCTGAGCTGGGCTATTGGCTGGGCGCGCCCTATTGGGGTCGGGGGCTGGTGCCGGAGGCGGCGCGGGAGGTGCTGCGCCATGCCTTTGAGGATTTGAATCTTGAACGCGTCTGGTGCGGATATTACGACGGGAACGAAAAATCCAGGCGCGTGCAGGAAAAACTTGGCTTCCGGTATCAATGGACGTCGGAGGCCGTGCCCGTGCCCCAGCTGGGCGAAACGCGGAAGGGCCATGTGAACCGGATGACAAGAGCAGAATGGCAGGCGCTGCAAAACGCCGACATCACCTATACGGTGGGCGGGCAAAAGTTCAATTACCGCGTCTGCGCCATCATCCTGTCCGGTCAGAAAATTTTGGCGATGCGCGACGAGCGTTCGCCCTATTACTATCTGCCCGGCGGCAGGGTGCGGATGGGCGAAACGGCGGAGCGGGCCATCCTGCGGGAATTGGAGGAGGAGCTGGGCGTCGCGCCGCGCATCCTTCGTCCGCTGTGGCTCAATCAGGGCTTTTTCACGGAGGACGTGGATCATCTGCGTTATCACGAGCTGTGCGTCTATTTCCTGATCGACGCGGCGGGTACGGGCCTGACGGAAAAGGGAGAAAAATTCACGCTGCACGAAGGGCAGCACATTCACGATTTTGAATGGCTGCCCTTTGCACGGCTGAAAGAAGAATATTTCTATCCGGTATTCTTGAAAGAGGCGATTTTTCATCTGCCGAAGCACTTCACGCTGCGCACTGAGATCGAATGAGGGGACGGCGTGCCTGACTGGAAAGGATCTGTGCACTTATGGCATCCAGCAAGGAATATCTGGATTTTATCCTGGATCAGCTGTCCGGGGTGGAGGGCATCGATTGGCAGGGGATGATGGGCGAGTACATCCTCTATTGTCAGGGAAAGGTGATCGGCGGGATCTATGACGATCGCTTTTGGGTGAAACCCGCGAAGGCCGCTCTGGCCCTGATGCCGGAGGCGGAAAGGGAGCTGCCCTATCCCGGCGCGAAGGAAATGCTGCTGGTGGAGAACGTGGAAAGCAGGGAGTTCCTGCGGGCGCTGGTGGAGGCCGTGTACGCGGAGCTGCCAGAGCCGAAGAAAGGAAAGTAAAATACGATGCATCAAGCCGAACACGTGGAATTGACGGTATTGTGCCTGCTGACGGATGGGAACAGGCTCCTGCTGCAAAACAGGGTGAAAAAGGATTGGCGGGGCTATACGCTGCCGGGCGGCCACGTGGAGCCCAGCGAATCCTTTGTGGACGCGGTGAAGCGCGAAATGAAGGAGGAAACCGGCCTGGATATTCACGATCCGCGCCTGGCCGGCGTGAAGCAGTTCCCGATCCCGGAGGGACGGTATGTGGTGCTGCTGTTCAAGGCGACCAAATTCAGCGGCACGCTGGTTTCCTCTGATGAGGGGCAAATGGAATGGGTGGAGCAGGAGCGGCTGCCGGGGCTCGATACGGTTGATGATTTTGAGGCGCTGCTCCGGGTGATCAACGATCCGTCGCTGACGGAATTCCAGTACCTGGTTGATGGCGATCAATGGACGGTATCTCTGAAATAAAACGGCGGGGATTCAGAAAAGCTTGTGATTTTTCTGAATTCCTGCCGTTTTTCATTTGCCCGGAGCTTGCTTGCTGCCATTTAACCAACTGAAGGAAACAAGCTCGATTATGTTATTGTTTCCCATCGAAGGTTGGCTTCTTTGCAGCTTTCTGTGGAGCGTCTGCCGCAGGCAGACTAAGGACGAGCAATCCTGCGGATTGCCGTCCGCAACCCGCGCTTGCTGAAAGCAGTAGCGCGGGGCGACCCCGGGGAAGAAAGCGCGTTCTCCTCGTCTTCCCGTCACACCTCCAAAATCGCCCCGGAAGCCCGCAGGATGCTGCGCACCTGCTGCACATCCACATCCTTGGGAGAAATCCCCTGCTTCACCGCCAGGGCCGCGCCGACGCCGGCGCCCTCGCCGATGGCCATGCAGATGGGCATCACCCGGGCGCTGCTCATGACCACCGCGTCCATGCCGGCGCAGCGGCCCACCAGCATCAGCCCCTCGATATCCGCGCTGACGGTAATGCCGTAAGGCAGGCCGTAGGGCGGAATTTTTTTGCACACGGTGCCGGAGCCGTCGCCCAGGTGGATATCCACGATGTAGCTGCCGATGCCGACGGCCTCCTCATCGATCACGCCGTTCACCGCCTCCTCTTCGCAGAGGGTGCGCACGGCATGGAAGCGGCGGCTTTCACGCACGCCCATGGTGGGATAGATATTGGTGATGAAGCAGTTTTTGAAGCCGGGCACATACTGGCGCAGGAAGTCGACGAACTTCTCCACCTGCAAATAGCCCTCGATCTCCGCGTGGGTCAGGCTGAACACGTCGCTGCCGTCGGTGCCCAGATGGCGGGTGCAGTTCATGTGCACCTCGCCCGGCAGCACGCTCTTGATCACGATGATGGTATCCCGGTCGATGGGCAGCTTGCCCTCCTCCTTCATGCGCATGAACAGCTTGCGCAGTCCCACCAGCACATGGTGGGGATTCTTGCGGAAGAACTCTGCGTCATAGCCCTTGCCCACCTCGATGGTGTCACACAGGCGCATCTGCTCGGGATCGTCGGCCACAAACTGCAGCAGCTCTTCCTCCTCCACCCCGCGCAGGGTGAACATCAGCGTGGGCGGCTGAATGATGCCGGTATCCTTCTGGCCCTTCTCGTAACGCGCGCCGCAGAGATACGCCAGATCGCCGTCGCCGGTGCCGTCGATAAACACCTTGGCTTCCACCAGGATCTTCCAGCCCTTGCCGCTGAGCATCACGGAGCGCAGCACGCCGTTATCCACGTTGGCGCTCTCCACCTCGGTATGCAGCAGCAGCTCGATACCCGCGTCCAGCACTTTGCGGAAGGCCACGAACTTGAATATCTCATGGTCATACAGCGTTATGCTGTTGTGCATGGGGCAGCGCAGATGCTCCGTGGCCGCCGCGCCATAGGGCGTTTTATACGCCTGCAAATCATCCATAAACTCCTGGGCCAGGCCGCCGATCACCTTGCGGCCGTCCTTATCCAAAAAGCCCAGCAGCGGCAGACCCAGGATCAGGTTGCCGCCCAGATAGCCATTTTTATCCACCAACAGGGTTTTGGCCCCGTTGCGCGCCGCCTGCAGCGCCGCGCCCAGGCCGCCCGGGCCCGCGCCGATGACCACCACGTCGAATTGCTTTTTGGTATAATTCATGGAAACGACCTCCTTTTAACTTTGTCAGCTCATTCATTATAAAACACAGGCGTTCATTTTTCAACTGAAATTTCGCGTGGAACGCCGGCTTTTCGCGCAGGGCTGCGCGCTGCATATCCACTCCGATATTTTAAGCGAAATGTTACGTAATTTTATCTGCACCGCCATTTGCGTATTGTTTTTTTTGCCCTCGGTATGCTATTATAAATATAATCCGAGCCCCTTCCGGAGCAAAAGAAATACCGCGTACAGAAAAGGAGCAATTTCCCATGGAAGCGATCATTTTCATCGCGATTATCCTCGCCCTGCTGCTGGGCGCCGTCAGGGCGCATGCAGACACCCTGGTGTACGAGCAGGATATGCCCAAGGGCAGCGTCATCGGCGACGCGCTGGCCGGCAGCCCCGAGCTGGCTCCCCGGGGCAATTACACCATCGGCGTGCGCACCATCGAACTGATCCACAAGGATCAGGTGAACCTGAAAGCCATCACCGAGGAAGAGAGCCGTCCCCTGTACGACCGGCGGCTGACCGTTGAAGTGTGGTACCCCGCCATGGCTGCCAAGGGCGTCAGGCAGGCCTGCACCTATACCGATTACATCGGCCAGGCGGACAAGGATTTTATGGAGCCTTTTGATTACGCGGGCCGCGCCATGCGGGACGCGGAGCCCTTCGCCGCGGACGGCCCCTATCCGGTGCTGATCATCAGCCACGGCTATCCGGGCAGCCGCTACCTGATGAGCAACCTGGGCGAAAACCTGGCCACCAAGGGCTATGTGGTGCTCTCCATCGCCCATGCCGATAACACCTATACCGATTTTGACCCCGAAATCTCCCTGATGAGCGCCATCATCAACCGCACCCAGGATCAGCGCTTTGCGGCATCCAGCGTTGCTAGGCTGAATGAGGAGGGCTTCCTGGCCGGGCTGCTGAAGCCGGATAAGATCGGCATGATCGGCTACAGCTTCGGCGGCTTCGGCCTGCTGCGCACGCTGGGCGTCAAGCTGAGCCCGGCCACGATTCAGTACTACGCCGCCTATCAGGATCTGATCACCGAAAAGGACGGCTACACCGGCGATCAGGACATCAAAGCCGCCGTGCTGTTTGCCCCCTACGGCGCGGCAATGTTCGACCCGGAGAGCTTTGCGAACATCGATATCCCCACCCTATGGCTGCAAGGCAATGAGGACAGCGTGGTGCCCTTCGGCCCCGTGCACGCCATGTGGGAAAGCGCCGTCCGCAGCGAGCGTTACTTCCTGACCTATGACCTGATGAACCACAAGGTGGCCCCCAACCCTTCCCCCATCGCCGCACAGAAATACAGCTTTGCCGACGGCGCGCGCCGCTGGGATGACTGGGTATGGAACCAGTGGCATGTGAACGGCATCAACTTCCACTTCCTGACCGCCTTCTTTGACGCCGAGCTGAAGGGCGAAACGGAGAAGCTGGATTACCTGAACGTAAAGGAGCCCGTGGGCCGCAAGTGCGTATACAGCGTAAAGGACGGCGTGCCCACCGAGGAGCACACCTACTGGCCGGGCTTCGATCCCAACCACACCACTCTGGGTCTGATACTGGAGCATCAGGCAGCGAAGTAAACAAAAACGCCGGGCGGCTGCAAAGGAACGCAGCCGTCCGGCTCTCATATTTGAAGGAAAGGAGCTGTCTCCCCGTGAGACACTCCTTTTTGTTATCTGTACGCCGCCCGGAAATCGGACGGGGTTTTGCCCGCGTATTTTTTGAAGGTGGCGTAGAAATACTGCAAATTATCATAGCCCACGGCCAAGGCCACTTCCTTGATGCTGCTGTTCTCAAAGATCAGCAGCCGCTGGGCCTCGCCCATGCGCCGATCGACCACGTAGCGGTTGATGGAATAGCCCGTGCGCTCCTTGAACTTCTTTTCCAGATAAAATGGGCTGATGAAGAACCGCTCCGCCAGGCCGTCCAGAGTGATTTTGCGGGCATAATTCTCATTGATCCAGGCCATCACCTGGGCCACTGTGCGGGCGGCGCGCTCATCCTGGGGCAGCTGGGGCAGCTGTTCGCGCCTGCGGGCGATGCGCTCCCCGATCACCTCCAGTGCCGTCAGCATGGCGAGGCGGCAGACCTCGGCCTCCCGCTCCCGCTGCCAATGAGCCTCCAGATAGTCAAACAGGGCGGAGAGCAGGGAGAAATCCTCCTCCGCGGGCAGCACGGGCTCCATGGCCTCGGGAAGCAGGCAGCCCGGGGCGTTTTCGATCTCCCGCACGCCGGAAAAGGAAACGCACACCTGGCGGAGGGGCGCTTCCCGGGCGGTATGCTCCGCGTGCACCACCCCGGCGTTTTTAATCACCAGATCGCCGGGGTGCATGGGATAGGAACGGCCCTCGCAGTAAAACGTGCCCTCCCCCCGCTGCACCAGCGATATTTCCAGGTGATGGTTATGGCTGTGCAGCGGGAAGGCCCAGTCCGGCTGCTGCCGCGCCTCCACCAGCACCACATTGTGAATATTTACCGATTCCGGATGCCGCACGGGAGCACCTCCTTTCAAAGCAGGATTTTATAATCAAAAAGCAGGATTTCAAAATCATGTGGCGATTAATCCGCGATAAAGGTCGATTTCCAGCCTGTCTATACAGGCAAAAAAAGCAAAATAACAAAACAGCCCGCCTGTTTTTCAGAATAGATTTTATCACCTTTTGGAAGGATAATCAAGACGGTAATCAACATGCCAAACACGGCATGAGCAGGAGGTAAGAGTATGAAGATCGATCTGAGCGGACAGACTGCGGTAGTTTACGGCGCGGGGCGCGGCATCGGCGAAGCCATCGTAAACGAATTGGCCAAGGCCGGAGCGAAGGTTTATGTGGCCGACCTGATCAAGGAAAACTGCGACCACGTGGTGGCCGGGCTGAAGGAGCAGGGCTGCGAGGGCGTGGCCGTGCAGTGCGACGTGAGCAAATTTAACCAGGTGGACGCCGTGATGGAGCAGGCCGAAAAGGAAACCGGCCGGCTGGACATCGTGGTCAACAACGCGGGCATCGTGACCCTGGGCAGCTTCCTGGATACCACCCAGGAGGAAATCAGCAAGCTGATCAACGTGAACCTGATGGGCGCCAGCAACGGCCTGCAGGCGGGCGTGCGCCGCATGCAGAAGTATAACCACGGCAAGATCGTGAGCACCGCTTCCTTCGCGGGCCGTCACGCCATGAAGGAGGGCTTCGCCTACTATGGCATGACCAAGGCCGCTATCATCTATCTGACCCAGGCCGCCGCCTACGCGGGCGCGGATTACAACATCAACGTGAACAGCATCTGCCCCGGCATCATCCGCACCCCCATGTGGGAAAAGATCCTGGATGCCAACGTGGCCGCCGGCGCTGACCGTGAAACCTCCTGGCATGAAAACCTGAAGCACTTCATCCCCCTGGAGCGCGGCGATCAGAAGCCCGAGGACATCGCCTACACCGTGCTGTTCCTCTGCTCCAAGTACGCGGATCACATCACCGGCCAGGCCGTAAACGTGGACGGCGGCGCCTCCATGGATTGATCAAAAAACTGCATCTGTTTAAGCGGTATGTGCCAAGCGGCGCATACCGCCTTTTGCTGGTGAATCCGCAAAGGCCAGTACGCCGCATGAAACTGATTGCGCGGGATCGTGTGGATCAAGCGCAGCGGTTCATTGCCTCTTTATAACGCGGTTGGGGCAATAATCCAACCAAGAATCAAAAGCACCTTTCGACAGCTCTTCATTTTTCAGTCTTAAGTTTTTCAGTATTCATTTAGAAAAACCTGTCGAAACGAATGAATACTGATACTAATTAAATCTAAATCCTTGCAACAATAAAAAAATATATGTTATAATAAAAACGGAGATAAAAGATGAAGCGTTTTCAGATAACAGAAGCGGAGTACGAAGCAATCAAGGCGAAGGAAGCAACGACGAAAGACAAGAAGATCAGTCGCCGGTTGCAAGTGCTCATGTTAAGGCATGAGGGGAAGAAACTGATCGAAATAACAGAGATGCTGTAGCTTCACAGCGTCAGCATAACGCAGATATGCCAGCGGTATCGCGAGCAGGGACCGGAAAAATTCGTGCGAAACTATCTGCCGCTTGACTAACGAAATAGTTAAGAACATTACAGGGCGCAAATGGATTATTGAATGTTTTTAGAATTGAATTATTATCGCATTTTCCGAAAGGATAAAGCTATGAGCAACAATTATCTTGTGGTCGTCGATATGCAGAACGATTTTATCGACGGAGCTCTTGGAACCGAAGAGGCCCGGGCCGCCGTCCCGGCTGTGGTGCAGAGAATCAAGTACGCAAAGGCGCTGGACTGGAACATCTATTGCACAAAAGATACCCACTACGACGAAGATTACCTCTCTACGCAAGAGGGCCGTAAGCTTCCCGTAAAACATTGTGTTTTCGGGACGCACGGGCATGAGCTTAACTCCGATGTGGAGAACGCCCTCGACGGACATCTGATCCACATCTATCCGAAGAACACCTTCGGCAGCCTGTGTATGGCAAAGGATATCCTGGCGGAAGTGCGGGATAGCGAGCAGAAAGAAGGTACGGTAAATATCGAGCTCATTGGGCTGTGTACGGATATCTGCGTCCTCTCCAACGCCATTTTGCTAAAGGCATTCCTGCCGGAAGCAAACATCACCGTTCGGGCTTCCTGCTGTGCCGGCGTTACGCCTGAGCTGCATGAGGCGGCATTGAAAGCAATGAACTCCTGTCAAATCAATATAGCGTGAGGTGCTTATGGCGGATTACGTGTTTAAACCAAAGGTCGTCCGGGATAAGCTGATCGACGGCATTCGGGCAATCGCAGAAGAGCAGAGCTTTACAAAGGTCGTCGTCGGTATCTCCGGCGGCAAAGACTCCACCGTTACGGCCGCCTTATGCGCAAGAGCACTCGGCAAAGAAAACGTGTACGGCGTGCTGATGCCGGACGGCGGCCAGCTGGACATCAGCGACAGTTACAGGGTCTGCAAGGAGCTGGGCATCAACTGCTTCAATTTCGACATTGGCAAGATGCACACGGCCATGCTCATGGGCTTTGAGGACAGAATCAACGACGAAGAGTTCGCCGTTCCGTTCTCCGCAGAGGCAAACATCAATGTTGCTCCACGGCTTCGTATGACGGTGCTCCGGTATATTACCCAGGCTTTGGGAGCACGGCTGGCCGGCACAGGCAACCTGTCCGAGGTCACAGTCGGGTATTGCACCAAAGACGGTGATACCTCCTGCGACTTCTCCGTGCTGGGCGCTCTTACCAGCGTTGAGGTAGTGCGCGTGGGTCTCACCATGAAAGAAATCCCGGCTGATCTTGTCACAAAGACGCCCACAGACGGTCTTTCCGGAATGTCTGACGAAGAAAAGCTTGGCGTATCTTACGAAGACATCCATAAGTATATCCGCAACGACGACAGTCTGGAGATTGAAACCTGGAAAAAGATCCGCAACATGGAAACCAGAAACCTCCACAAGCGCATCTCCCCTCCCATCGTATTTGACCCGTTCGCGGAATAAGAAAGGATGCGTCCGTTTTGATCTTATATGAAAAGAAGATGAACCTGCTGACCGTTCCGGCTGAATATATCATCGTTCACTGCATCAGCGGCGACTACGCGCTGGGAGCCGGCGTGGCAAAGCAGATCAACGAGAAATTCGCAACAAGAGCCGAACTCATCATGAATTGGAGCCATGTGAACTTTGAAGAAAGAGGCCCATTCTGCGCTCCCTGCGGGCGCGTGTACAACCTTGTCACAAAAGCCAAATACTGGCAGAAACCCACACTGGATTCGCTGCGTTTGGCCTTGCAAGATCTTCGGTCTCTCGTAAAGTTCTACAACATTCAGAACATTGCAATGCCAAAAATCGGCTGCGGTCTGGATAAGCTCAAATGGACGGACGTTAAACCACTCGTTCGAGAAGTGTTCGCAGACCTCAATGTAACAATCCGGGTCTGCGTTCTGTAGAAAGGAAAGCTATGAGCAAGATGCTTGCGTTCTTCGGCGCGTTCAATCCGCCGACCAAAGCGCACGTGCAGCTGGCGAAGCTCGCGATGCGTAAAACCGGCGCGAAATCCGTAACCTTCATCCCGTCGAAGAGCAGCTACATTCTGGGTAAACAAAAGAAAGCGTTCTGCTTCTGCGAAGGCGAACGGCTGGGCATGCTGGATGCCATCTGCAAAGACGACGCTGCGCTGAGCTACACGTCCCACGACATCACCAGCCCAACGCAGCCAAGAAGCTACGAAACGCTGAAGTGGCTAAGGGACACCTATCACTGCGAGCCAACGCTGCTCGTTGGCGCTGACCAGTTCCAGGCCATGGAAGAGCATTGGAAGTTTGTGCCGGAAATAGCCAGAGAATTTGGCATAGCCGTGCTTACGCGCAGCGCCTTGAGTGTTAACGCCATCCTGAATTCGAGCCCGTTTTACAAAGAAATTGCGCCAAACGTCTGCGCAATCGAAACGCCGCAGAATACGCGCAACATTTCCTCAACCAGTGTTCGCTACGATCTTCAAAAGCTTATGGAGCACCAGGAGGCGCTGAGAGAAGCCGTTCCGGACGCAGTTTACGACTACATCAAGGAGAATTACATCGATGAAGTTTGAGCCTATCATACAGTCGCTGCTTGATACAGATTTCTATAAGTTCACGATGAATCAGGCCATGTTCCACAAGCATACAGACCTGAGCGGTGAGTACGTCTTTAAATGCAGAAACGCCAACGTCGTGTTCACCAAGAAGATGCTGAAAGAAATCAGCGCGCAGATTGACTATCTCTGCACGCTCAGGTTCCAGCCGGATGAACTTGAGTACCTGCGCAACATTCGCTTCATCAAGCAGGACTATGTGGAGTTCCTTCGCCTCTGGCATCCCATCCGGGATTATGTCACCACAGACCTCACTGAAGAAGGCGAATTGAAAGTCTCCGTCAGAGGCCCGCTGTTTTCGGCCATGCAGTTTGAAATCTATCTGCTGGAAATCATCAACGAAGTCTACTTCCGCACACAGTACGACTACGAAGAACTGAGGCGTTCCGCGCTGGAACGGCTGGAAGAGAAAATCAAAAATTTCCAGTGCGGCAAGTACACCTTCCGGTTTGCGGAGTTCGGCTGCCGCAGAAGGCTGTCCAGAGAATGGGAAGACGTTGTTGTGAAGCGGCTGCCCGAAGAAACAAACGCCATGGTCGGCACGTCCAATGTGTACCTTGCAAGGAAATATGGGCTTACGCCCATCGGAACCTACGCGCATGAATTCGTCCAAATGTACCAGGGCATCCCCAAAATTCCGCTCGCGTACACAAACTACTACGCGCTGAAGGATTGGTACAACGAATACAAAGGCGATAACGGAACAGCGCTGACTGATACCATCACCACCGATCTGTTCCTGCAGGACTTCGACAGAAGCATGTGCAACAACTTTACCGGCGTTCGTCACGACAGCGGCAATCCGTTTGTCTGGGGCGATAAGATGATCAACCACTACCGCAAGTATGGCATCGACCCCGCCACAAAGACGCTGCTGTTCTCCGACAGTCTTGATTTCGACAAAGCCCAGAAGATATACGACTACTTCAAGGGAACCGTCAAGGTGTCCTTCGGCATCGGCACGTTTATCTCCAACGACACAAAGGAAGACCCGCTGAACATCGTCATCAAGCTGCAGTCCGTCAACGGCAACCCAGTGGCAAAACTGTCCGATTCCGGCGGCAAGACCATGTGTCAGGATCCGGAGTATGCCCGTTACCTTCGTTCTGCCGTCAACTTCCGTTTGAAGCGGGAAGGAGTGCTGGCATGAACGTGCTGTTTTTTGCGCAGAAAACGTGCCGAACTTTCCCGAGACAGAAGCAAAGGCTCCGGATGAAAGGCCGGTCATCGTCGATAAGCTGGTGTGAAAGCTGGGCGAAGACCTGAAGCAAATGGAGCCAGGAACACAGCTCGTGCTGTACGGCGACTGGACAAAAGAGTGGAACACAGACGTTTCCAAATGCACGGAAACCGGCAAATATCTGAACCGCAAGTTAGATCTGAGCGGCCTCCACATCATGGACAAAGCCGAAGGCGAAAACGCCATCTTTGACTTTGTGGCAAAGAAGCATGTGGACGAATACAAAGTTTAGGTCATGCGCGGATCAGCAAGGAAACTGCAATGGAAGACATAGACTATCACCACTTTATAGTGCGGTTGGGGTAGTAATTGGGGTACTAGCGCGGCTGGAAAAGAAAAAAGCCTTGAAAAATCAAGACTTTTTCTGGCGGAGAAGGAGAGATTCGACTTTGCCTGCGGGCAAAGCCTCGTCGCGGCTCTGGGGCTCCACCGGATCCCCATTCACTGCCGCTCTGTTCGAATCTTCCTTTTTTTGTGCCACAACAAAAGCACCCACAAGGGGTGCTTTTGCTGTGGCGGAGAAGGAGAGATTCGACTTTGCCTGCGGGCAAAGCCTCGTCGCGGCTCTGGGGCTCCACCGGAGCCCCATTCACTGCCGCTCTGTTCGAATCTTCCTTTTTTTGTGCCACAACAAAAGCACCCACAAGGGGTGCTTTTGCTGTGGCGGAGAAGGAGAGATTCGAACTCTCGAACGGTTTGTGGCCGTTACGCGATTTCCAGTCGCGTGCCCGCTGCCCTCGAAATGGCGTCGAGCGCCTCCCTCTCTGCGCTCATCAGCGCATGGCAGTATATGTCCGCCGTGGTGGCATAGTGAGCATGGCCAAGGATGCTTTGGACGGTCTTAACATCCGCACCGGCAGCCAGAGCAGCGGTCGCGCAGGAGTGCCGGAGGCCATGCAGAGTAATGCCCCGATCTATCCCAGCGGCAGCCAGCGCGGCCCTGTGTGACCGATAGAGGCACTTCACGCCCATATTATATAACATTTTGCTATTATTGTCACCGTGTCTATATAAATATTTTATAAGTGTCAAATTTACTGGCAAATCGCGGTTGCTTGTGATAGACTTTAATTCCGTGATCTGCCCGTTGTAGACCTGTTGCCGGATGTGCAGCCATCCGCCGCCTTCGTCGATGTCAGCCCAGGTGAGGCCCAACGCCTCACCCCGCCGCAGACCACATAACACCATCAGCAGCAGCGGCACGGCTGCCGGCTGCTTCACCGCTTCCCGCACATAGGCGGCTATTTCCTCCGGCTGGAGGTATGCGGCTGTTTTTGCCCGGTGTCGCGGCCCCTCAGCGTACAGATACGGCCTGTTCTCCAGGTCGATCATTCGCAGCCGTATGCCATCATTCCACGCTTTCCGGAGTGCCGCGTGCATAATCTGGGCTTGCCTCGGCATCGTGGCAGCCACGCGGGCAATCTCACATTCCCAATCCATGCCGGTGACCTGGTTACAATCCAGAGCCCTGAAACCGGCGCTCAGATGGGCCAGCGCAGCCCTATATCCTCGTATTGTGTTAGGCCGCACGCGCAGCGCGTGCAGCTGCTCCCACCTGGTCAACCAATCGTTGACAGTCATTTGATCTCACCACCTCCGCCCATGGTACGGCAATACCATGCCGGAAGTGTTGCAGAAATATTAAGAAAGGCCAAATCTACCATGAACAACTGCATCACCTTCCCCGGCACGTCAGCCGGGGCCGCTTCTGTACCCGCCGAGGCGGCAGAAATCGCCTCCACAATCGCCGATATGCTGCACATCACCCCGCTACCCTTCCACGCTGACCAAATCGCCTATTACCTCCGGGCTGGCTTTGACGGCTCCGCCCTGATCATGGCAGCTGAGAGCGCTCAGCTTGCCCCCCGCCCCTCCTGGGCATACTTCCGCGGGATCCTCCGCAGGTGTGCCGAGGATGGCTGCTACACCGCCGATCAATACCAAGCCCGCCTCGAAGCCTGGCCCATGGTGAAGCGCTTCTCCGGTTATCAGTACGGCAGCCCTTACGATCACCCCCAAGCCCTCTGATGATCAGCCCCCGACAGGGGGCTTTTTCATACCCTGAGAGCGAGAGAGAGGGGGAGAACCTACGGAGAGAGAGAGTGAGAGAGTGAGTGAGCGGTTTCCTTCTCGCTCTCTTTCTCTCTCTCTTTCAACCTCCGATAGTGATCAACAAACACACGTCAAAATATTGGGCACTCTATACAGCAGCCCCGACGATCAGCAGCCAGGCCGATCAGCATCACCGGCGCTGCTGCTGATCGGAAAGGTGCGCAAGTCTTGCCCACCCTGGCGGCGCGACTGCTCCCAACTATGCGCAAAAGACGGCTTTTGCGTAAGCGTTGCCCGGGAACCTGGCCGCCGCGTAGGCCAGAGGCACAGGCGGCGGCCAGGGGCAACCGCTTCGCAAAAGCCGCTCTTATTGCGCACAGTTGTTATAGTGTCACAGGCGCGCCGCGCCGCCTCCCACCCCCCAGCTGGTCGCCACTCCCGCCCGCGGGGGAAGTGGGCCCCGCCTTCCGGCAGGGCCGCACGTCGCGCGGCCCCAGCCTCCAGGGCTGCGGCCCGTGCGCGCTGCCGCGCTTCGGCGGGGCAGGTCACACCGCCTGCGGGCGGTGGCGGGGGTTCGCGGCTGGTGGCGCGTCGGGGCGCCCTCGCTGCGCTCGGAGAGCCCCTCCCGCGCCGCCTGCCGTTCACCCCCTCCCTTTTCCCGCCACTCCCCCACATGAGCGCAAAAAAAGCGGGTGTGCTCCCCCCACACACCCGCCGCCCAGGGGGGAAGATCAAAGCCCCTGAGCAGGTCAGCGGGCAGCTACCCCCGCTTATCCTCTCGCAGTTGGCCGGAAACGGCCTTTCCTGCCGTTTTCGCCCTGGGGGGCGTATAGTTCCCTACCCTCCAGCCCGCAAAACGGCTCTGATGGCCGTTTCCGGCCAAATTAGCCCCTATTACTCAAACCGGCGAAAAGCCGCGTTGATGTCACTCAGCCCCAGCAGCTCCATCAGCTGAAAGGCCTCAGGCAGCGTGAAGGGGGTAATCCCGCACAGCTTATTGTGCAGGGTGCCATAGGTGATATTCAGCTTCTCCGCTACATCCTTTCGATGCATGCCCAGCATGGCAATACGGCCAACGATTGCTTTGTAAACCACGGTATCTTTCACAGCGTATAGCTCCTTTCAAACAGCTGATCGAGGGTCATATACGGCCGCAGAAGCCTCTGCAGCTTTTCCATCTCGCTCAGCTTCCAATCGGTGTGCCCGCGCAGCTTGTTGATCATGCTGTTCCGGCAAATCCCGAGGCAGCGCCCCAAGCGCTCCTCCGTGTATCCGTTCGCCAGCATCATGCCATACAGCCGCACAAACACCACCAGCGCCCCCCAATCCGTCAAAATAAGAATATCTGTTCCCATTTTACCGCCATTTTTCGACAAAATCAATCGCTTTTCCCCCCACTTCGGACAAAAAAATACCAGGTGCGGCAACACCTGGTATTATCGGGGGGCGGCCAGGCTCTACCATAAGCCCATAACCCCCTGGCGGAGAAGGAGAGATTCGAACTCTCGAACGGTTTGTGGCCGTTACGCGATTTCCAGTCGCGCGCCCTCGACCAAACTAGGCGACTTCTCCATGTTCAATTGGGCGGTTTCCCGCTGCTTCATCCGGGCGGTGGTCGACGCCGCCATTCATCAGCGTCAAACATCATATCACAGCGGCGGGGCAAAGTCAATCCTTTTTGACAATTTTTGTGCAAAGGGCGAGTGTAACGGCCCGGTGCGCCCGGCATTAGGCGGTATGAATCGCCTGCCAATCCTGCCGGGTGAGGATCGTGATTTCGTCCGGCTCATCTGTGCCCAGCTGGGTATGATACACGCCGTTGGCATAGGGGCGGAAGCCGCATTTTTGCTGCACTCGGGCGGATTGATGATTAGAGATGAAGTGGCCGCAGAGCACCGCGTCCAGGCCCACCGTTTCAAACAGATAGGGCAGGACGGCGCAGACGGCCTCGGGCATCAGTCCCCGGCCCCAGCAATCCTTCGCCAGCACAAAGCCTATTTCCCGGCATTTCAGCGGTGCCAGCTCGGGGAAGCGCGCCTCGTCATAGCGCTCAATGCCCAGGGAGCCCACGGCCCGCCCCTTGTATTCCAAAGCAAAGGTTCTTTTGTGAGCGATGAACCGATCCAGGATTTGACGGGATACCTCCCGGCTGGCGTGGGGCTGCCAGCCAGCCATCTGACCCACGCCGTCCACGGAGGCATAGGCGTAAAAATCCTCCAGATCGTCCGCGCGCCAGGGGCGCAGGGTCAGCCGCCTTGTGGTGAGGATGACTGCGCTGATATCAATTTCCGCGTTCATTCTTTTCTTTCCTTATCTGCTGACGCGATAGATGCCGCACTTCAGATACTGGGTTTCGGGCAGGGCGGGCAGGATGGGATGATCCCGGCCCTGGGTGCGGAATTCGATCTGCATCAGCTGGCTGTGGGTATCGTTGGCGGCCTCCAGCACCACCTTTTGAAACATGGGCGGCAAAATATGCTGGGAGCAGGAGCCGGTGACCAGGTATCCCCCGTCCCGCAGCAGCTTCATGGCCCGCAGGTTGATCTCCTTATAGCCGCGCAGGGCGGGCTCCACGGCGCTGCGGGTTTTGGTAAAGGCGGGGGGATCCAGGATGACCACGTCATATTTTTCCCCGGCGGCCTGCTGCTCCTTGAGCAGATCAAAGGCATTGGCCGTCACGAAGCGCACGTTGGAAAGGCCGTTGAGCCGGGCGTTTTCCGCGGCGCATTCACAGGCAAAATCCGAAATATCCACGCCGATGACCTCCGCCGCGCCATAATGGCCCGCGTGCAGAGCAAAGCTGCCGGTGTGGGTAAAGCAATCCAGCACCCGCTGCCCCTTCACGAAGGGAGCAATGGCGGCGCGGTTCTCCTTCTGATCCAGGAAAAAGCCGGTTTTCTGGCCGCTTTTCACGTCCACCAGGAAGCGCACGCCGTTTTCGGCAATCTCCACCCGGTCGGGCACATCGCCGTACAGCAGGCCGGTCTGCTGGGGCAGGCCTTCCAGCTCCCGCACGGGCACGTCGTCCCGCTGCCAAATGCCCCGGGGGTGCAGCTCCCGCACCAGGCTGTCGATGATCACCGAGCGGTATTTCTCCATGCCCAGGCACAGGCACTGCACGGAGAGCACGCCGCCGAAGCTGTCCACGATCAGGGCGGGCAGGCCGTCGCTTTCGGCAAATACCAGGCGGCAGCTGTTCAGATCGGCAAAGGCCCGGCGGTATTCGATAGCCCGGTGGATGCGGGCGCGGAAGAAATCATCATCCACCCGCTCATCCCGGAAGGTGACGAAGCGCAGGGAAATCTGGCTTTGCGGGTTGTAAAAGGCGCAGCCCAGCATGCGCCCCCGGGCGCTTTTGACGGAGACCACGTCCCCCGGCTCAAAGCGGCCGGACACCCGGTCGATATCGCTTTTGAACACCCAGGGATTGCCCTGGAGCACCCGGGCCTCCCGGCCGCCTTTTAAATACGCAATGGCCATATATACACCTCATTCTTTCTGCTTTTTCGGATTCGCTCTGCGCGGGAGCGCCGCCGTTACCGGGTCAACTCCTGATAGCGTCGCATCAGCTCCGCCACGCAGGCGCTTTCGGTGGTGCCCTTCACGGGCATGCCGAAACTAATGTACTAAAATACTATAGCATTATCGTCAGGAGGAAGATAGTAAAGCTTTCCCTCTTTGGCAATCAAATCAATATCTTTATGGAAAAAATCTGCGCTATTATCCAGCTTAACCCACATGCCTCCATGACTTTGCTGGCTAATCATATTCACCGTGCTTCGAGAGATACCTTTATACTTCAAATCATCATTAAACAGAGCTGGAATACGAGAAATCCCGACAAAACAGCCAGTATCATCAGGTTTTGAAAAACAGGCATTTAGCAATTAACCTCCTATTCTTCTGCATGCTTATTGTAAAGGCGAAATAATTTTAATCAGCATTGCTTTTATCAGGATAATAACTGTCATTCCTATCCTGCCAATAATCGGCAAAATGCCGGGCGGCCTGGCGCTGCTGGGCGTCGGTCATGGGGCGGCGGAAGGGTTGCTGCATACGTATCCCCCATTTTCTGGTAGTTTTCCCCTGTATTATAACGGATTTTGCCCGGGGATGCAATCACATGCGCATAAACAGGGCGGCGGTTTACGCATACTTTTGGCGAGGTGAACGCGATGCAGTACAGAACCGACCTGGCCATGGAACGGGCGCAGGGGCTGGGCGATATGCCGGGGGTGAGCATCCGATCATCCCGGAACGCGCTTTTCAGCCGGTGCGATATCGAGGTGCAGACGGAGGAGGCGGCCCGCAGGCTGGGAAAGCCCGTGGGGCGGTACATAACCCTGGACGCATCGCCCCTGCACGGCATGCAGCAAAGAGAGCGCCAGGCGCTTGCGGAGGAGATCGCCGCCACGGTGCGCGGCCTGCTGCCCCCCGCCGGGGAGGTGCTGGTGGTGGGACTGGGCAACCGGCACATCACATCGGACGCGCTGGGCAGCCAGGTGACGGAAAAGCTGCTGGTGACCCGGCACCTGAAGGAGACCCTGCCCGAGCCGCTGCGGGGGCGGCTGCGGGGCGTGAGCGCCCTGGCCCCCGGGGTGCTGGGCATTACCGGCATGGAGACGGCCGATCTGGTGCGCGGGGCGGTGGAGCAGACCCATCCCGCCGCCGTCATCGCCGTGGACGCCCTGAGCGCCCGGGAATGCGCGCGCATCGGCACGGCCATTCAGATTGCCGATACGGGCATACAGCCGGGCAGCGGCGTGGGCAACCACCGCAGCGGTCTGACCCGGCAGACGCTGGGGGTGCCGGTGATCGCCCTTGGGGTGCCCACGGTGGTGTACAGCACGGTGATCGTGCGGGATGCGCTGGCCCTGCTGATGGCGGACTGGCCCGAGGGACAGCAGCAGCATGCCGCCGCGGCGGACGCCCTGGCCCAGCGGCTGACAGCCCAGCACCTGGGCGAGTTGGTGGTGACGCCCCGGGAGATTGATCAGCTGGTGAACGAGCTGAGCCAGGTGCTGGCGATGGGGCTGAACCTGGCTCTGCAGCCCCGGCTGGGGGAGGAAGAAATTTCCCTTTTGATGAATGAAACGGCATAAGCGCGCATAGGATAGTGCTGAACATACCCATGCAGGGATCGGCGGCTGCGGATTTAGCGTCAAGGGGCAAACTCCTTGACAATCCCCCTTTTCAAGTGATCCTTAGCAACAATCCCCCTTTTCAAGTGATCCTTAGCAATAAATGAAAAATATTGAGGAGAGCACATGAAAAAATGGATTTGGACGGCTGCCGCGCTGGCGGTGCTGCTGTATCCGGCGGCGCGGGCGGAAGCGCCGTCCCTTTTTGCGCTGCCGGAGGAGCTGCCCCAGCCCGTTGAAACGGCTGCGGACACTCCCGCTCCCGAAGACCCGGCGCCGTCTCCGGCGGATACCGCCGCGCCCACGCCCCCGGGCTTTACCATCGAGGCGGTGCGCGGCGAGGCGGAGCCCGCCATCGCCCGGGAATTCCGGGTGCTGATCTACCACACGCACACCTACGAGGCGTACACGGCCACGGCGGAAATGGCCTATACCCCCACCGAGAAATGGCGCACGGCCAACAGCCGGCGCAATGTGGCGGCTGTGGGGGCGTATCTGGCGCAGCTTTTGGAGAATGCCGGGGTAGTGGCGGTGCATGACGCCACGGCCTTTGAGCCGCCCCAGCTTTCCAGCGCTTACGAGCGTTCGCTGGACATGCTGAACAAGCGCCAAAGGGACGGGGAAGCGTACGACCTGTATATCGACCTGCACCGGGACGCTTATGCCGCCAACAACGGCCCCAACACCGTGGAAAAGGACGGCACGGAAATGGCGCGGCTGCTGTTTTTGATCGGCAAGGGCACCGGGCAGACCGGCGCGGGCTACGCCGAAAAGCCCGATTGGGAGGCCAACCGGCAGATCGCCCAGGCGCTGAGCAACCGGCTGAACCTGCAGTGCGAGGGGCTGTGCCGCGGGGTTTCCCTGAAAAGCGGGCGCTATAACCAGCATGTGGCCCCCTGCTGCGTGCTGATCGAGGTGGGCAACAATTACAACACGCTGGAGGAGGCCCTCGCCGCCATGCCCTGTCTGGCCAACGCCATCTGCGCCCTGGCGGACGGGCAGATCGAGTAGGACGGGGGACGGCGAGAAGGACGACGGGGAATGTACTTTTCTGGAGATACGCCCCGCGCTACTGCCTGGCGGCAAGCGCGGGTTACGGATGGCGATTTAAAAATCGCTCATCCTCAGTCTGCCTTCGGCAGACGCTACCCAGAAAAGTACCAAAAGAGGCTGCGATTTCAAAATAATAACATTACAATTCTATTTCAAAAGGCTGAGTTTATCCATAATTTTATATTTAGTTGCCCTTTCTGCTTCTCTTTCAGGCCCCGAAAGAGAAGTCGTTTTTCCCCTCGTCCCCTTCCCCATTCATGGGTTGCATCCCGGGGCCATTTCGTTCTATAATAGAGAACGATCATGGAGGGATATGCGGACATGGATCGATCCAGTTTACCCATTGGAATTTTTGACAGCGGCGTGGGCGGGCTCAGCGTGCTGCGCACCGCGCTGCGCCTGCTGCCGAAGGAACGCTTTTTGTTTTACGGCGACACTGCCAACGCCCCTTACGGCACCAAGACGGAGGAAGAAGTGTATGGCTTCGCCCGGGCGGTGGTGGATCGCCTGATAGCGCAGGGCATCAAGGCGCTGGTGATCGCCTGCAACACCGCCACGGCGGCGGCGGCGGCCCGGCTGCGGGCGGAATTTCCCGATTTCATCATCATCGGCATGGAGCCCGCCCTGAAGCTGGCCCACGACCAGTGCCCCCAGGGGCGCATCCTGGTGCTGGCCACACCGGTGAGCCTGGCCTCGGAAAAATACCGCAGGCTTTATGAAAGCTACGGGGAGCACGCGGTTTCGCTGCCCTGCCCCGGGCTGATGGAGTTTGTGGAGCGGGGCGACACCGGCAGCGAAGCGCTGAAAGCCTATCTGCGGAAGAAGATCGCGCCCTATATGGATCAGCCTCTGTCCGCGGTGGTGCTGGGCTGCACCCATTACGTTTTCCTGAAAAAGACCGTACAGGGGCTTTTGCCGCCGGGAACGCTGGTATTGGACGGCAACGAGGGCACCGTGCGCCAGCTGCAGCGCCGCCTGGACGCGGCGGGCCTGCTGGCGGAGGGCGCGCCCTGCGGGCCGCGGAAATCGCTGACCTTCAACGCCCCAGACGCGGCGCGGATCGCCGCGCTGGCGGAAACGCTGCTGCACATTCCGGAATAAATTTTGTACAAATCGGAACCAAGCTGTACAAACAGGTAATTTTTCAGTCAAAACACTTGCTATTCCGGCGCATATCTGATAGAATGATGAATGTGTGTGACGTGGTTTATTCATTATGTTGCATTCACTGAACCAAGTGCAAAATCCATAGGAAATATCAATAGGGGGAACGACAATGGCTGACTACAAAACCAAAGACATCCGCAACATCGCCTTGCTTGGCCATGGCAGCGAGGGCAAAACCACGCTGACCGAAGCCATGCTTTTTGCCGCCGGTATGATCGACCGTCAGGGCAAAGTGGAAAACGGCAACACCGTGACCGACTTTGATCCCGAAGAGAACAAGCGCGGCATTTCCATCAGCGCCGCCACCGCGCCCGTTGAATGGAAGGGCACCAAGATCAACGTGATCGACGTTCCCGGCTATTTTGATTTCATCGGCGAGATGATGGGCCCCCTGCGCGTGGTGGAGACCGCCGCTATCGTGGTGGGCGCCGTTTCCGGCCTGACCGTGGGCGCGGAAAAAGCCTGGGCCTATTCCAAGAAGAACAACGTAGCCCGCATGTTCATCGTCAACCGCATGGACGCTGAAAACGCCAACTATACCCGCACCATCGAGCAGCTGCGCGAAAAATTCGGCAGCAGCGTGGTGCCCGTGCTGCTGCCCATCGGCGAAGGCGCGAACTTCACCGGCGTGGTGAACGTGCTGGAGAACAAGGCCTATGCCGGCAAGGGCAAGGATTTGAAGGAAGTGCCCGTACCCGCCAACATGGCCGACGCCATTGAGAGCGCCACCGCCGAGATCACCGAGGCCGCTGCGGAGGCCGTGGACGAGCTGCTGGAGAAGTACTTTGAAGAGGGCGAGCTGAGCCACGAAGAGATTTTGCAGGGCTTCGGTGCCGGCATGAAGAGCGGCACCATCGTGCCCGTAGTGCCCGTATCCGCCGTGACCGGTATCGGCGTGGCCAAGCTGCTGGACATCATGAGCGCCTACCTGCACAGCCCCGAGGAGAGCGAGTACACCGGCGTGAACCCCAAGAGCGACGAGCCTGTGACCCGCAAAGGCGCGGGCGATCCCTTCAGCGCCTTCGTGTTCAAGACAATCGCCGACCCCTTCGTGGGCAAGCTGAGCCTGCTGAAGGTGTGCAGCGGCACCCTGACCAGCGGCACCGCCCTGTACAACGCCAACGCCGAGAAGCCCGAAAAGGCCGGCGGCCTGTTCGTTTTGCGCGGCAAGAACCAGGTGAACGTAGGCCAGGTGAACACCGGCGATATCGCCGCCCTGAGCAAGCTGCAGATCACCAACACCGGCGATACCCTGTGCGACGCGGGCAATCCCGTGCGCTATGAGCAGATCGAATTCCCCGAGCCCTGCGTGCAGAAGGCCGTTTTCGCCGCCAAGCAGGGTGAAGAAGACAAGGTGTTCGGCGGTCTGGCCCGTCTGCAGGAGGAGGATCCCTCCATCCGCCTGGAAAAGAACGCGGAAACCACTGAAACCATCCTGTGGGGCCAGGGCGAGCTGCACCTGGACGTGATCCGCAACAAGCTGCAGAGCAAATTCGGCGCCAACGCCGTGCTGCAGGATCCCCGCATCCCCTACCGTGAAACCATCCGCAAGACCGTATCCTGCCAGGGCCGCCACAAGAAGCAGAGCGGCGGTCACGGCCAGTTCGGCGACGTGTGGATCGAATTCCGCCCCATCGGCGACACCAACATCGACTTCGAGTTTGAAGACGCGGTGGTCGGCGGCGTGGTGCCCCGCAACTTCATCCCCAGCGTGGAAAAGGGCCTGCGTGAGAACATCAAGAAGGGCGTTCTGGCCGGCTATCCCATGGTGGGCCTGCATGCCAAGCTGTATGACGGTTCCTACCATCCGGTAGACTCCTCTGAAATGGCCTTCAAGACCGCCGCCCGCATCGCCTACAAGAAGGGCTGCATGGACGCCAGCCCCGTGCTGCTGGAGCCCATCATGCACGTGGAAGTGCTGGTGCCCGACGAGTACATGGGCGATGTGATGGGTGACATGAACAAGCGCCGCGGCCGCATCATGGGCATGAACCAGGTGGATGGCCTGCAGCAAGTGGTTGCCGAAGCGCCCCTGGCCGAAATGTTCAAGTATGCCACCGATCTGCGCAGCATGACCCAGGCCCGCGGCAGCTTCAGCATGAAGTTTGAGCGGTATGAGGAAGTGCCCGGCGACGTGGCCAAGAAGATCATCGAAAGCGCTCAGAAGGACGAGGAAGAGGACGAGTAAGCGCATCCCTCATCCCGGCGCAATTCAGCCTCCCTGCGAAAGCGGGGAGGTTTTGGTCATCGACAAAGTCGATGACCCCGAAGAAAATGAAATGAATTTCATTTTCTTCGGAAAGCAAATTTTCTTGTGCGCTTAACAGCGCACGGCCAGAAAATTTGAGAGGAATGAAAAATTCCTCCGCGGGGGCAAGCTCCGCTCCGGAATTTTTCTCCTCGGCGACGTACACGCCGCCGCCTGCGGATTGAAAATGAAGGGGCTGCGGCCCCTTCATGCATCCCAGG
>Ga0079305_1000839_pt1 | contig 53688 bp, 56 predicted proteins | sample LMS_cellobiose_e_FD_79183 | JGI IMG/M metagenome (GOLD analysis project Ga0079305, IMG submission 79183) | Rumen-fistulated moose microbial communities from Alaska, USA - LMS_cellobiose_enrichment | ecosystem: Host-associated > Mammals > Digestive system > Stomach > Rumen fluid ...
AGCGTTTCGCCCGTAATCAAAAGCGCATGGGAAATATCCGAATTCGCCATCATGGAGCCAAGCACCTGTAAGCCGTATACGGTCGCCGAGCAGCCGAGCCCGATATCGAAGGCCGCGCATTCCTTCGAAAGCCCCAGCCGTTTATGCAGAACGCACGCGGTCGCAGGCCTTCTGTAATCGACGCTGTGCGCGATAAATATCAAAGCGCCGATCTCATCGCGGGAAACCCTTTTCCATGCAAGCAGCTGCTCCGCCGCAACATAGCCCAGATCGGAGGCTGTCTGATGGTCAAGCGTCTTGCGAAACTCTTTGACGCCGGTCATTTTCGAAAACTTATCGACCGTCTCTCTGCCGAAATCGCCGACAAAGTCCTCCAAGGTTACCTTCTGCCTTGGCACAGCCGATGCGACGCCGGCTATTTTGATATTATCGTAGTGAAAAAATGGCATAAACATCCCACCTTTATGTCCATAGTGCTCCGGTGAGCTCTTCCTTCATGCGCAATGTATGGATATTTGAATCGTTTAACGGAGCTCCCAATCTGTCGCAGCGGTTTTCGGGGAAAAGCGCGGTTATTTCGGCTGCGGCACGCCTCGTTTTCCGAACACAAACTTTATCCGCCCCATCCGCCCCTTAAACTGCCAATCGACGAGGGCCCAGCAAATCAGCCTCAGTTCAATTAAATATTTAATCAATTTATGCGAAAGAAAATCAAAAAATGTAGAATAGAAGTACATCAAAAACACATATGCAATAAAAGAATACACCAAAAGGCGGAAATCAATCGGGTTGCTTCCGCATTTTTCTCTGCATTTGCAATACAGGATCATGTAAAATGCGCCGACAGCAGCCATGAACAGGAAAAATCCCAAAAAGCCAAATTCGACATAGGCAGGACGAAATGCCGTAGGCGCGTTGCCAATCGAAGTGCCGTTCGGACTCCTGAAGAAATCGTAGTAAAAATTATAACTGCCAGGCCAGCCAAACAATGCGGTTGTCGACTGATTGAAGTAGAAGAGTATTCGCTGCCCGAAAACATCCGGTCGTGAAATCGGAGATTCCCAAACCTGATTGAGCACGGCGATCGGGGTGCCCGCATAAAACGTGACATAGTATAGCGGATCCTCCGTAGATGATCTGCCGACGATTTGGCGCAGGCTCGCGAACAGTATTCCCATAAAAATGATCGATACTGCCATTCCCCTGATGATCTTCCGGGTCTCTTTGCTTACTTTCCAGCCTACCGATCTCCTGTGGATCGTATAAGCGACGACCAGCGCCACCACCCACAAGCGGATCATATTGGAACGGTCTCCCTGCACGAAGGTTGTAAGCGAGTACAGGATCACCGGAATCCAATTCAGCGACAGTTTCTTTTTGGACGCGATCAGGTTATTCCCTATAATATAGGCATAGACAACGCCGATCATCCGGCTGGCCTCCGCCATATTTCTCAACAGGAACGGCATTCGAATCGACGTATCATTCAAATCCGCCAAGCGCCCTGTGAGCACACGATATCGCGCCACCGCTGTTATCCAGCTGGAATACCCCGTCAACCTGCGGATATGCGAAAAAATCAAATAGAGCGTTACGGTTTGAAACAAAATCACGACAAACGTTTTCAGGGCGTTTACATAGATTTCCTGCGCCTCTGTCGTTTTATGGGACAATCGATACGTTTTGATTTTAGGAAAAGAAGAAAGGTAAACGCCAATTAAGCCCCCGATCATCGTCGCAATGATACCGGAAGCAATGAGCCCCATCGATTTCGGAGAGAACTCCAGGCCCCATCTTTTTTCATTATAAAACGTACAAAATGCGCCGAATAAAAACACCAGCGCTACGGCAGTGGGCGGCGCAAGAAGATCCTTATCGAAGATAAGATATGATACGATAAACAAAAAACCGATCACAACAATTGTCAGTGCAAGCATATACGATGATTCCTTCCTCAAATCGGGGTCACAGTCGGAAAAACGATCGCAATTCATGAAAAGACTGTAAGATAAAAGATTTTCTATAGAACTTTCCGCTTTGAAAAGCGGAAAAGATATTTTCGAATTTGTCTCTTGCGGCCGGTCATCCCATCGACCGCAGGGAAGGCTCGGAAGAGAGGCAGCCTGACGGTGCGCTTCCTGTCGGTCGATAATCGATAACAGGATCCGAATTTTTGCCGCTGTGCGGCCTGTCGTTCGTTGAAATCATCCTCCGGCATGATGTGCCGATGTCAGGATAATGTGGGAGTTCCCACATTATCCTGAAGCGATTGTAAATGTGCAACAAAAGTGCGTTACTTGTTCATCAGCGCGACGATATCGCCGACCTTCTCAAAGCCCTTGATCATATCGCCGGTGAGCTTGATGCCGAACTCATCCTCCATCAGGACGATAAGAGAGAGCTTCGCCATAGAATCATACTCGTCCACATCCTCGAGAGCCTTGTCCACGGTGAGATCGCCCTCGTCGAGCTCCAGCATATCCTCGAGCAGCGCCAGCTTTTCACGTTCTGTCATTATAGTGATCCTCCTCAAATTATTTTCTATTTACATCAGCGGAACCGCTGTATGCAGCCGTTTTGAAATCAGCCGTTTTCCTCCGGTTTCAGATTTCCGTCATCATCGTAATCATCGGAATAGCCGTCCTCATAGGTATCCTTCCCTTCCGTGATCGGGAGAATATCTTTAATATTGATCTGAAACCCGACAACGCCCCACGAAAGGCCGACGCCGAACGAGCTGGCAAGCAGATTGACGACTCTGTCCTCATTTAACTCACCGTATTTATCCACGATCGCAAGCGGGGCCGAGCAGCCGCTTGTATTTCCGTACCGGTCAAGGCAGACCGGAACCTTTTCCATCGGCATTCCGACACGCTTTGCGACGTTTCGCAGGATCATCATGTTTGCCTGATGCAGCACAAGGTCGTCGTAATCGTCGATCTTGGTTCCGGTCGCATCCATGTATTCCTTGATTAGCGGCGGCACCTCACTGATGGTGAAGTTGAACACGGCGATATCGTCGCCCGGAACACTCTGCGGCCCTTCCGGATGTCTCCATGCTCCATAGGGGATCGAAAGCGCTTTATGTCTGGAGCCGTCGCTCATCAAAGCAGAACAAAAGCCGTGATCGGCGTTCTTTTCCACAAGCATTGCGGCGCTGGCGTCGCCAAACAGAAGTCCTGTATTCGAAGACATGATTTTCTTTCGATGTCTTCTGCCGCGTGCGAGCGTATCGCCCACCGTCACCAACGCTTTTGTCGCCGAGGAGGTTTTCAGAATGCTGGCTGCAAGCGAAACGCCGTACACAAACCCGGAACAGCCCAGATTGATATCAAAGACTAGGCAGTCGTTGGTCAGGCCCAGCCGCTTTTGAATCGTCAGCGCGGTAGCCGGCGTTCTGTAATCGGGGGTCTGCGTGATGTTGATCAGAACGCCGACCTCTTCCGGCGTAAAATACCCGGCATCCATAATCTGCTTTGCGGCGGAATAGGAAAAATCACCGGCAGTCTGGTCGAATCCGCATCTCCGTTTTTCCTTAATCCCGGTGTTCTTCATAAAATTCTTGAAGTACTTCGGATCGGGATTATCCAGCTCGCTGGTGACGTCGATCACATGTTCCGGCACCGAGGCCGCGATCGCCGCAATCTTTACGTCGTCAAATCTGCTAAAAACCATTCTGTTCGCTCCTTTTCTGTCAGCAGGCCGCAAAACCGCCGTCAACAGGCAGATGAACGCCTGTGATGGTACGGGAGGCCGGCGAGAGAAGGAAGATAATGGCGTTGGCCACATCAGAAGGCACATTCATGCCCAAAAACTGACGCGGGCTCTCCTTGATCTTCATCTCGGTTTCCTTTGCCGTTGCTTTCAGCTCCATATAATCGCTGTACATCGCCGTTGTGGTTGCGGCAGGCTGAACCGTGTTGACGCGGATGCCCTTCTCTCCAAGCTCTTTGGCCAAACTGCGCATTGCGCCGTCCATTGCAGCCTTAGAAGCACTGTAAGCCGCCTGTGCAGTCGCTCCATGCGTCGCATGAATCGAAGAGATCCCTACGATGCTCATGCCCTCATTGAAGCGTCCCTTCTTGCTGAGAATACGGCAAATTTCAAAGTAGGAATAAAAATTGACAAGCATGATCTTGTGCAGGCGCTCAAACTTATAATTGATGAGGGGGAGGCTCTTCACAATTCCCGCGCACTGAACATAGCCGTCAAAAGGACCCGTTTCCTTTACGATCCCCACGACCAGAGGCTCCAGCTCCTCGATCTTGGAAAGATCCGCCACATGAATGCTGTGGCCTTCTCCCTTCAGCATAGACAGCGTTTCCTTGAGCCCTTCCTCCTGAAGATCCATAATCGAAACTCTGGCACCCAGCTCGCTGAGCGTGATGGCCGTCTGGCGTCCGATACCCGAGGCGCCGCCAGTGATCAGGACATGCTTGCCTTGCATTTTAATGTAATCCATTGTGTTTCCTCCTTCTTGATGATGTATGTTGATTTCTTTTTCTGTTTTTATTTCGGCATTCCAAATATTTGTTGATTCGAAACAGCTCTATTCGGAAGGCGTCTTACCGTGATAGGAAAAAGGCGAAAAATGTCCCGGATAAACAAATATACTTGATGATAGCGACGCCAGCCTCGGAGCGCCGATCTCCTCCCATTTTTTTCTGCTCCCTCCGGGAAAACGCAGCTCGATCTCATAGCCTTCCATCAGGCTGTCGCCCGAGAAGAAATGCTGTCCGTCCAGCAGGATGCCCGTACTGCCCGCCGAATGTCCCGGCATCTCGAACAGCTCAAAGCGGTGTCCCCGCCAGTCGAAGGCAGTCCGATCCCGAAAGGTTTCATTCGCCTCACAGGCATAGGACAGATCGCCGTCCGGAATCCTTTCCAGCTTGATCCAGGTCTGCAGCTCGCAGAAGACATCGAAATAGCGGGAAAGGTTTTTGCGCGAATCGCAGATGCCCTTCGCGCAGGCTTCACTGCAGAATACAGGAGCGCCCGTCGCCGCCTTCCACGCATTGACGCCGGAAATGTGGTCGTAGTGCTCATGCGTGAGCAGGATCCGATCAACCGTGAAACCGTTTGCTGCGGAAACATCCCGAAAAGGATCGATGACGATCGCATGCCCGTCCTCAAGAATCAGATACATATTGGAGGACAGCAGGTCGGATTCATACCGCCGGATCTCCATCAGGCGTTCAGCTCGCCGAGCGTGCTTTCGAGCGTCTTCGCGTTCTCCACACGCAGGATCCTCACATCCTTGATCGTCTTTTTGACAAAGCCCGAAAGCGTCTTGCCCGGACCGCACTCGATGAAGGTGTCAACGCCGTCCGCCTGCATATTGCGCAGTGTTTCCGTCCAGCGAACGGGATTCATCGCCTGGCGCACCAAAAGCTCTGTGATCGGTGCGGCCTCTGTGATCGGTTTTCCGTCGACATTCATATAGACCGGAATACTCGGCGCCGCAAAAGCGTTTTTCTCAAAAGCTTCCTTCAGCCGCATCGCGGCGGGCTCCATCAGAGCGCAGTGGAAGGGCGCGCTGACGGGCAGCTTCACGCACATCAGGCCCTCGGCCTTTGCCAGCTCGCAGGCCTCGTCCACGCCCGCGGCAGAGCCGGAAACGACCGTCTGCACGGGACTGTTGTAATTGGCGGCGACGACATAACCCTTCGTCACCTTCGCGCAGATCGCCTCGACCTGCTCGGGGGCGGCGCCGCCGAAGGCAGCCATCGCGCCCTCGCCCACAGGAACGGCCTCCTGCATGGAATCGGCGCGCAGCTGCACCACCGGAAATACGTCTTCCATGCGAACCGCTCCGGCAAAAGCCAGCGCCGCATATTCGCCGAGGGAGAAGCCCGCGGCGGCTGCCGGCTCAACGCCGTGCGCCCGCAGAGCCATGCCCGCGGCAAGATCGGCCGCCAGCATGCAGGGCTGGGTGTTGTGGGTCATATTCAGCTCCTCCTGCGTACCCGCAAAGCAGAGCTGTGAAACCGAACGGCCGAGAGCCGCATCCGCCGCGTCAAAGACCTCCTTGACGGCAGCTTCAGCCTCATACAGATCCTTCATCATGCCGGGGTACTGCGCGCCCTGACCGGAAAACAGAAATGCGATTTTCATGCTGTATCACTCCAATTCTCTCATTCGCTTTGCCGGATTGCCCAATACGGTCGTTCCGGCCTTTACATTGGAAAACACAATGCTTCCGGCGGCAACTGTTGCCCTGTCACCGATCTTTCTGCTCGGAATAACGAATGCGTGACCGCCGATATTCACCTCTTCGCCGATCTTGCAGTATCCGCTGATTCCGGTAAAAGGCATGATCGTTGTATAATCGCCGATTTCAACATCGTGACCGATATTGACCATCTGGTTCATCACAACGCCGGCACCGATCTTGCAGTTAACGGCGATGGTGACGCCGCCGTAAAAAACACATCCGGGCCCGATCTCGGTATGCGGGCCGATATAGCCGAACCCGCCATAAGCAATCACCGTTTCAAATGTGACGCCCTTTTCGGTCAGTTCCCGCTGGATCATCCCCTTCACCTTCGGGTTGCCGATCGTGCAGGTGCAGACGACGTCGTCCTTGTGATCAAGGATCCATTCCTTTGGCCCGAGCCAAGGGTATCCGTTGATGGTATCGCCTTCATGATACTGCTGCCCGTCATCCAAAAATCCCAATAACTCATAAATTGGTTCTCTATTATATTTCACTTCGGTGCTGTTTAAAATCTCAATAATCGACGCCACCTCGCGGCCGAAGCCGCCGGCGCCGATCAGGACGATCTTCTTAGCTTTACCCATTTTTTTGATCCCCCATAAATTCTTCCATTGTGACAGAAGAATCCGAACTGATTCCCTCTCGCTTCACAACTTTGGCTACTGTTTTTAAAATGATCGACCAGTCATTTCGGAAGGTGACATGGTCAACATATTGAACATCCCAGTTAAACTTATCTTCCCAGCTGATTGCGTTACGACCGTTGATCTGTACAAGGCCGGTCAAGCCCGGACGCACCTCGTGTCTTCTTGCCTGATGCTCGTTGTACCTTGTAAGATACCGAACAAGCAGCGGACGAGGCCCGACAACGCTCATATCGCCCTTGAGAATATTAAACAACTCCGGAAGCTCATCAAGTGATGTACTGCGCAGCTTCTGCCCGAACGACGTGATCCGGTCTTCATCCGGGAGCGGCTCGCCGTTTTCGTCAAATGCATCAATCATCGTGCGGAATTTGTATAGTCGAAACAGATTCCCATCGAGTCCGGGACGCTCCTGTGAAAAGAGCACCGGAGAGCCAAGCTTTTGGCGCACAAGAATCGCTGTCACTGCTATCACCGGGCTAAGTACAACAATCGCTGCAAATGCACAAAGAAAGTCCTGCGGCCGCTTGATATATTTTTCGTAAAAGCCCATTTTATGCTTCAAATTCTTGCCCTCCTGCATGCTCTGAGCCATAACTGCTCTGTAATCTGAACAGAATACTGTCGCCCCTCTAAAATCAATATCGTCTTTCCGCTTTTATTAAGACGATTTTCTGAGCCTTCTGAATATATCTATGATTTCGTTCTTTTTCAACACCGCAAAAGCCGCCGCCATTAAGGAAAGCAATCCGATGCACAAATAGCGAATAAGATTGCTCTGATATAAAAAGAGTGCAATCGGAATCAGCAATAAAGAGAAGCCAAGGGCAATTAACAGCCTGTTTACCGGGAGGATCTCGCGAACACCCAGCTTCAGCGTAAAAAGATAATGCAGTGCAATCAAAACCAACTGACACAGAAGTGTGGCATAGCAGACTGCGCGGTATCCCCAAAGCTTAACGCCGACGATATCCAGAATAACATTGAGAACGGCTGCAGTCGCCGTAAAGATTGCTGCATATTCCGGCTTTTTGTGATAGGTCTCAAGGCTGGAAAACTGTGAAGTCAATACTGTAAATACGCCGCATAGGATATAAACCGGAAGAATATAAAGGGATTCCAGATACTGCTTGCCTCCGAGGATCAGAATAATTTCCGGTCCGATCAGTATTACGGCGAATGTTCCAAGCACGACGCCCCAAAGATAGATCTGATACATCTTTTGGATTGACTTCATATTGTTGATTTTCAGCATATCATAAAACCAGGGTGCCCAAGCCGTATTCATAGCCTGCACAAGAATCAGGACGACGTGACTGCAGGAATGTGTAATAGCCAAATAGCTGACCTGTTCTCCTGAGCACATGTGCTTCACAACAATACTGTCAGATGATAATAAAAGCTGACTGCCCAGATATGCAAAAACGAGCGGCAAACCGATCCTTAAAACATATTTCAAAGCTTTCAACGTGATATGGTGGCTTCGATAAAAAAAGGAGCAATAGAAGAAGATCCCGGCTGCGATATAAAGGATATACTGCCCAAAAATACGTCCGAAAAGCCGATCCGACTTCATGGACAACGTTAAAGACAGAGAAAGCAGATAAGACAACGCCAATAGAACAAAAGCCAGGCCTGCACTCAGCTTATACCTGTACTCAATGCGTTGCTTTGCCTGAAACGTTGCAAACGAAGGATACGTCATCAAATAGAGAAACATGATCAAGATATATCTTCGATCCAGTAAAAGCAGTCGATCGAATAAGTGCGGCAGTGCCAAAAACAAAATAAACAAAACGCCGGTAAACGTTGCACTCAACGTCAGGGCTGATGTGATATATCCGTCAAGCTCACCTTCACCGTCGAAATCGAAACGCGCACGATTGATCGTACTGTATACCTCCAAACCGCAAATGATCAGGAGCGTCGCCTGCCAGTTTGCAAAGACGTTAAAATCGCCATACTGCTCTTTGGTCAGGATTCTTGTAAAGATCGGCATGGTAATGAACACCATGGCACGCGTCAAAAAACTGGTTGCAGTATACCAAAAACCGGATTTTAACAATAGTTTTGTGGTCACCTTTTTGTTTTCCACTTCAATAACACCCGCACATCCACGAAGAATGGTTTCCTTTAAACAACTCTAAATTCATGAAAAAAAGATGAGTTCTACACTGTGCTTGGAATAGATCTGGAATGGGATTTATACACAACAGGACGTTTCAAACATATTATATTATTTCTTCTCCAATAGATCTTTAACCAGTGTAGCGATTAAATGAACTGAATCAAAATGTTCTTCATCTATCATAGATAAAGGAATCTTAACTCCAAACTCTTCATCAATTAGAGAAATGATCGATACAATTTCCATTGATTCCAACACTTCATCCTCGATTAAGTGCTGCTCTGATGAAAAATCAATATCCTTAAAATTCGAGGACAACAATTTAAGCGTTCTGTTTTCAATAGAATCCGCATCTACAGGACTGATCGTATTATCCTTGTCGGTTTGATCCGTCGTAGACACTTGGTCAATAATGGCCTTTTTTTCTCTCTTTTTATAAAACCTCTCCCATTGTTCTTCGACTACACTATCTGGTATCTCTTGGTTTTTAAAAGCCACACTCTGGTTTTTAATCATTTTTCTGGCTGCAACATACGCGTCAAAACTGCCAATCACTCTTGCCGGATTACCTGCAACAACGGAATTATCAGGGATATCACTTGATACAACACTACCAGCGGCAATAATACAGTTGCTACCAATTCTTACATCAGGCAATATTTGAACATTTGCCGATACATAGACATTATCCATTATCTCTATACATCCGAGTCTTTCAAACGCGCCAAAATCTTCTTCGGGTCTGGCTTTTTTCAGAAAGCCGTTTACAATATCATGTGGTATCAATTTGGCTGTTTTATGAATATGCACATTGTTATGAAACTTGATCATTTCAGGATAGAGCGGAATCAGCCAAGGAACCCAAACACAGCCTTCTCCCATCCCTCCTAAAATATTATGCTTTTTCAAGTAGTTTGTTCTACGACTTCTTGTCCTAAGAAGCAGCATAACCGCACTCTGACAGAATCTTTTAATCCTCATTTTTATAGATTCTCCTTTTTTATAAATAATAGATCTGTATACTAAAAAACCGGATTTCAAATAAGGGGGCCATCCAGTTCGCAAAAACGGAAAAATCCACGTACTGCTCCTTGGTCAAAATCCTTGTGAACAAAGGCATGGTAATGAACACAATCGCTCTTGTCAGAAAGCTTGCGGCCGTATACCAAAAGCTTGATTTCAGCAGCACCTTTGTACTGATTCTCTTTTCGTTTTTTTCCACGCTACCACTCCATGCACCGAGCCGGAATGCTTAAATAGTTTGCCGACCAATATTCAACCTTACTTTGCAGAACAGAAGAAATCCTTCAGCAGCCAAAGGATTTATCGTCACCGGAAGCACCGGTGAATGATTTCAATGACCTGATCCTGTTGCTCAGGCGTCATCTTGTTGTCGCTCGGCAGGCACAACCCGCGGCGGAAGATATCAGCCCCTACGTCTGCTCCGGAGCCTGCAATATAGGCGTTTGTACGTCCTCTGCCGTTGCCTTCAGCCGTTACAAACGCATGCGTGCGGTAGATCGGCTGCATATGCATCGGCTTCCAGATCGGGCGCCCCTCGGCGTTAAAGGCCGCGATCGCCTCCAAAATCTCCTGCGGGGAGCTCTTCCCGCTCTCACTCCTGTATAAGTAATCCTGCTCGCCGCGCACCATCGGCGCCATCGCCTCCTCATCGAGGATCATGCAGGAGAGCCAGAAGTTCGGCACGCTCTTTTCGGCGTCATAGGGATTCATTTTCACCGGCAGATCGGCAAAGCCGGCCTTGTAGCGCTCGTAGATCGCCCGCTTCTGCGCGATATGCTCGTCAAGATACGGGATCTGCCCGCGCACCACGCCCGCCACGATGTTGCTCATGCGGTAGTTGTAGCCGATCTCCTCGTGCTGGTACCACGGCGCGTCCTCGCGGGACTGCGTCGACCATTTGCGCACCTTATTGGCGTCGGCAAGGCTGTTCGTCAAAAACATGCCGCCGGCAGAGCCGGTAATAATCTTGTTGCCGTTGAAGGAAATGCAGTTGTAATCGCCCAGATTGCCGGTCTCGACCCATTCTCCGTTTTGCTTGTATTTGGCGCCGAGAGATTCCGCGGCGTCCTCCACGATCAACGCGCCGTGCGCGTCGCAGATCGCTCTGAGCTCTTCCATTTTGCCGGGCGTGCCGTAGAGGTGCGCGATCACGACCAGACGCGTATCCGGATACAGCTCGAAGGCCTTCTCCAGCGCCGTGGGGCTCATATTCCACGTATCGGCTTCCGTATCGATGAAAACGGCCTCGCCGTCCTCATAGGCCACGGGGTTGATCGAGGCGTCGAACGTCATATCCGAGCAGAACACCCGACGGCCCGCCAGCGTACCGGCATTCGGCCGCGCCTGCCCGTAAAGCTTCTCGCCGGCCAGTTTCGTTGCGAGGTGCAGCGCAGCGGTTCCGCAGGACAGCGCCACGGCGTATTGACAGCCGATGTATGCGGCGATCTGCTTTTCGACCTCGTTGATATTGGCGCCTACCGTGCTGACCCAGTTGGTTTCGATGGCGTCGTCTACCCAATGCCGCTCGTCGCCGTGCATCGTGGGGGAAGAGAGCCACAGCTTGCTCTCAAATGGGTTCAGTCCCGCGAAACGCGGATCGGATAAAAACCTGTTTGTTTGCATCTTTGATTCACCTCAAATCAGGATCGTTTGTTTACATGGCGCCTGCCAGCTCACGATATGTCTTGTCCTTTTTCGCCGCGCCGTTGACGCCCGCCGGATGGTAGGTGCTCACGACCTCCTCCACCCGCTCGCAGATGTCCTCCTTGTTGCTGTAGGCCGCAGCCATCAGCTCCTCGAGCTGCTCCAAAAACTCCTCCGTATCGAACGGGATCGGGCACCCGATGTGGATCAGGTCGTTCTCCGTCCTGCGCAGGCCCTCTTCGGCCATCAGCTTCTCCTCATAGAGCTTTTCGCCCGGGCGGAGCCCCGTGTACTCGATCTTAATATCGATATCGGGCTTGTAGCCCGAGAGCTTGATCAGGTTTCTCGCCAGCGTATCGATCTTGACTGGGCTGCCCATATCGAGCACGAAGATCTCCCCGCCCTTCGCATAGGTGCCGGCCAGCATCACGAGGCTGACCGCCTCGGGGATCGTCATAAAGTAGCGGATGATATCGGGGTGCGTCACAGTCACCGGCCCGCCCTTCTCGATCTGCTTTTTGAAGATCGGGATCACCGAGCCGTTCGAGCCCAGCACGTTGCCGAAGCGCACCGCGACAAACTCCGTTTTGATATTGCGAAAAATGCTCCCGCTTCCGTCCTTGTCCGCGTTTTCAAAGCCCATGTGGGTATAGAGCTGCGGCAGCTCGTTCGCACGCCCTTCCTTGATCTTGGCGTCAAAGGATTGTATGATCATCTCGCACAGGCGCTTGGAGGCGCCCATGATGTTCGTCGGGTTGACCGCCTTGTCGGTGCTGATGAGCACGAAGCGCTCGCAGCCGTGCAGCATGGCGGCATAAGCCGTTTTGTAGGTCCCGATCGGGTTGTTCTTGATCGCTTCGCACGGGCTGTCTTCCATCAGGGGAACATGCTTGTGCGCCGCCGCGTGAAAGACGATTTGCGGACGATAAGTCTCAAAGACTTCAAACATCCGGCGGCTGTCGCGCACCGAGCCGATCAGTGTCGCCAGATTGAGTCCGGGATACCTTTCGCGCAGCTCAAGCTGGATGTCATAGGCGTTGTTTTCGTAGATATCCAAAATAATGAGCTGCCGCGGATGGTGCGCCGCAATCTGGCGGCACAATTCCGAGCCGATCGATCCGCCGCCGCCCGTCACGAGGACAACCTTGCCGTTGATAAAGTCAAAGACCTCCTGCATATCCGCCTTGATGGGATCGCGCCCGAGCAGATCCTCCACCGAAACGTCCTTCATATTGCTGACGGAAACCTGCCCGAGCACAAACTGGTACATGCCCGGAAGCTGCTTGAGCTCGCAATTCGTCTCGCTGCAGATGTTCAGGATTTCCCGCTTGTCCTCTGCGGAAGCGCTCGGAATCGCGACAAAGATTTTCGTCACGTGGTACTTCTCAACGGCAGAGAGGATCTCTTCGCGCCCTCCGATAACGGGCACACCCGCAATCTGACTGTTCCATTTCTTCGGACTGTCATCTATAAAGCACACCGCTTTGTCATTCAATGTAACAGAAGAGTTCAGATCGCGCAGAATCATCTGCCCCGCGTCGCCCGCGCCGACGATCATCACTCTGCCGGCGGTTTCATCAAGCGGCTGGTTCGCATGGCGGACGAACAGGATCAGTCGGAAGGAAAAGCGAATGACAATCACAAAAACGAGCTGTAATACAGAACCCCAAACATAGTAGGAGAGCGGCATGCGCTGCAGCAGCGCCGTTATCAGAAAGATGTGCGCAACAGAACAGATCAGAGACGCCGAGACCGTTCTCGTCAGCTCCGGATAGCTCGAATACCGCAGCATGGAGCGGTACATCCGAAATGCGCGGAACACGAGCATCGCGCCAATCGTATAAAGTGTAATGAATCGCTGGTACGGCAACAAAAAGCGCTGGGGGATTGCAGAGTAAACACAGTCAAAACGCAGCCAGAGAGCAAGAAAGTACGCCAAATGAAGCGCAATAAAATCGCTGACCATAAGATAAAGGACTACGGCCTGGCGATGGCTCAGTATTCTTTTGTTGTCTGCTGAAGAATTAACGGTCATGATAATCCCTGCCCTTTAGACCAATCAAAAGATCTTGTTAAACGAATAACGGAAAAAAGGGGAAGCCAGCGGCTTTTTCATTGATAACAAAAGGAGGAAAGGTACAAATTCCGACTCTCTGATATTTTACCATATCGATAGCGCTTATTTCAATAGCGCAATTCACCAATTACATTGCAATTTGGAAGAAAACGATGTTCATATTCCAACATAGAGAGGATGGCCTGGCGGGAGAAACACCGGAAGCGCCCGGCGGCAGCCCGTCTGCCAAAAAGAATCGCCGACGGGATTGAAAGAATTTTCGGCTTCGCCCGGCTTACACCGGCGCATTCTTCCATGGCAAACGCTCCTCGAAAGCACTCCGCCCCAAAACCGGAGGCTGCGCGATACGCAGGAATGAAGGCAAAGCAAAAGGGCCTGACACCTGATCGGCACAGATACCAAGCCCTTCATGTCGCTTCATTTGAGCTGTTATCTTACTTTTGGGGTCCACTTCATCCTGCCTGTCAACGATTGCAGGTATCTTCCGGACGATCCCCTCATTCGCCCTGTCTGCGATGAAGAGATCGGTAGCCGCCGCATCATAGCGGGCCCAAGGGCCAAACCGCTGAAATCCGGACAGATCCGCGCCGCAATACCGTTGGCAATCATCAGGCGGCAAGATCAAGGCGGAGAAAGCCGGCGCACTTCAGCCGCCCACGCGGATTCGGCCTTCCATATGCCCTTCTTTACCTTTCCGCCCTCAGCAAACCGGCCACAACGCCCCAAATTTCTTCCCGGATGCTCTCAATTGTCCGCATTGCCCCGTCCTTTGCGCATTCGATCGTCCGCCAGCCAAGCTTCGCGGCACAATATGCCGCAGCCTTTTGGCATTTTGCCAGATATGCAATGTCTTTTTCATGGATATCCCGTTTATCTTCGCCTTCGTATCTCTTCTTCAGCAGCCTCTGGCTCACATCGGGATCCGCTTGCAGATACAAAACCAAATCCGGCGCCGGAATCCCGAGCAGCCGGTACTCGAAATCAAACAGCCAGCTGAGGTATTCATCCCAAGCGCTCTGCGGAAGCTTGCCGCATTGGTGGATTGCGTTGGAAGTGGTATAGCGGTCGGCGACCACAATGCCTTTCTCGTAATCCCCTTCCCACTCCTTTTTAAAGCTCGCATAGCGATCTACTGCATAAAAAGAGGAAGCGGCGTAGGCATTCACATCGTCCGGATGCGACCCAAACTCGCCGTTCAGGTACATCCTTACCAGAGATGAGGAAGGCGAATCGTAATCCGGAAAGCTTACCTCCCGCACTCCTTCGCCTTTCTCTTTTAATCTCCTCGCCAGCAATTGCGTCTGCGTCGCCTTGCCGCTCCCGTCCAGTCCTTCAATCACAATCAGCATACTGCTCTCCTCCCCACGCGTTTTGTCGCTTTGCCGTGGGGTACTTTCTTCTTTACGGATTCACCCGTCTCAAAAAGACGGCTTTTGCCCTTCTCCGGCCCGATCGCATCAACTGCCTCTTCGCGCAGGCGCAGCAGCCCGGCACAGATAAAAAGCGGGATGCTTTGCGGTGCTCCGGCGCCCGTCGCCTCCAGATTCCCCCGCCGGGTCCGAAAGACATCTTCCAGCGGGAAAGCCGGCAGACCGTCCCTCTTCGGCAAGCGGGAACAGCGCGGCAGACGATGCCTCGGCATTGTACCGGAACAGTAGGATCGCCGTTGCACAGCCCTTTCTCCGGCACCTCTCCGCAGCAAAATAATGCTTCCGTTGTTTTTTATCCGAAACAGCCGTCTTTCAGCGTTTTTTATAATATATCGAATCACAGGCAATACTTCAAGTCTTTTCTCTCATTCTCCCTCCCCAACTTCGGATATCCTCCATACCGTTTGGGGATCCATGAATCAAACCGGAAGGATATTCCGTCTTCCGGTTCGATTTGCGCACTTTTTATCGGAAGCATTTCCAGTTTACACTTTTTCTCCTCTACAGGCACACACTTTTTGTTTCAACCTCAGCCGGCGGATCGGCCGGCTTTGCTGCGCGCCTTTCTCCTTTTTCGCGGTTGCTCGGGGCAGTTTATCATGTGAGATCGCACGGCGCAATAACGCAGCCGTCCTTGTCGGGGATTGAAAAAGAAATTGCCCGCCCAAAAACGTTTTTCAAATCCAGGCGGGGGCGATTTTGTTTGTCTCCCTTTTCAACGGTTCAGCATTTCGGACAGGCTTCCGTCTGTTTCAATTCAACGGTTACCATTGTGGCTTTTGGTGATTCGCTCTCGGCCAGCGAACGGGATAACACCTCGCGCAAGACATTTCTTGTGTCGCAGCTCCCGAAATCCAGTGTGCAAAAGCGCACTTTTCCGTACTCTTTCCATCAGATTGGCAAAGCCTTGTCCTCTTTCTTATCAATTTTTGAATTTGCGCAATTTATTGTACCCTGCCCTTCAGTTATGTTCTCTCTTTCATCTTTCAGTCCCATGTATCCTGTTTTTTACAACTCCACTGTAGCGATTCTCGGCTCAAAACAGCATGTCGGCCGGACACATACAATTCTCGCTCCGCTTGCTCTCTGTGGCCCAACCTTCATAAATGTAGCGATAACAGATGTGCCGCCATGGAGTTCCAATGGCCCAATATTGGCTTTATTTACACGTCTGGTAATCTCTTGCTCCATCTCGCTCTGAATATCATATTTCCCGTCGACCTGGGCCTGCAGCATCATGGAAGTGGCCTTAAAGTGGCTCCGCCCGACACCAACAGCCAGTGTGCAGGGGGAACACCCAAGCTGCGACACACTTTCCCTTGCCCAATCAACGATTTCATCCAGAACGACCTGCACGTTGTGTTTATGGAAAACGCGATAAGTCTTAGCCCTGATTGCGGGGCCGCCGCCGAACATCAGAATATGCAGACGAATCACATGATCCTTACACCGTCTCATCAGGATCGGCGCCGGTTCAACGCCTGCAGAATCCGGATTCAGCCCGCCCGACTGATCGATCCTATGACGGTCATCGCCCATGATCCCCATCGGACGGCCAGGGAGTTTACGAAGGCCTTCTGCTATGCCTTCTTTTATAGCGTCTAGCATTTTGCCGGTCACGGAGCAATCCTCTCCGACCTCCAGAACCAAATGCGGAATGCCTGTGTCATCACAGAGCGGGCTGTGATTCTTCTCTGCCACTTTCGCATTGGCAAGGACCTGCTCCAACACCCATTTCGCCTGCTCATTCCGCTCGATTGCAATCGCGTGTTCATACGCTGCTTTCTTGTCAGGGCGGAATGTACTTCCGGCCTCCACCAGCGTATCCCTTACGAGAGCAACGATCTCCTCATACGATTTCGTCATAAATACTCCTCCCATGGGCCGCGCCGATGATTGCTGGATATCGATCAACCTTGATCAAATGAAGTGCTTCCATTCCAAGTTCCGGAAAAGCAACAACCTTTTCCTCACTTGTCTTGGAAGCGAGCAATGCCGTTACGGGCGGAATGACCGCATACACGGCGTTATATCTTTCCAACGCCTTGATGGTTTCCTGCTTTAATGCGCCTTTGCCCAAATGCAGTTTTATGCCTGCTCTGCTCAGCGGCTCCATGCTGCCTTCAATCTCCAGCTTATTGGAGCTCGTGGGCCCGACGCCTGCAGGACTGACCGCCGTATGAAATATCACCTGCCCGTGCAGATCAACCCCAAGCTCTCCGGCCGTTCCGTCCTCGATCATTTTGAGCACTCTCGGAAGAACGGCGTCACGTCCGCAGAGAATATAGAGCTTTTTTACCTTTTCCCATGCAAATCTCATGTTATTTGTAAAACTTGGCCTTGGTGTCTTCTCCGGTCTATCCAAATAGGCATAGGTCATGCAGAAGCCGGAAAGAGCCAGGAAGAGCGAAACGCCTACACCTCCTGTCGGCGTCAGCTCAACATGTGATAAAAATATCAGAATAAAAGCTATGGCTCTTATAACTTGAACAGCTTCTATTCTTGGCCTTTCTCCTGTGCGAGCGCCTCATAAAAACCGGTGATACTTGCGATATACTTTCGGATCGTGGCCTCGCTGTGCTCCCCCTCGTAGAGGTATTTGCGATACCGCTCGATCTGCAACGGGCCCATGCGATGCTCCATGCGCAAACGCTCCTTTTTGTACTGCATGGCGGAGACATCATTAGTTTAACTGTTCCTTTTTTAATCGTAAATAATAAAGTTCTATATCGTCCGTTTTTTGGAGCTTTCCCTCCTTTCTTTTGCCGATGTTGGCCGATTATCAGCAGTTTACCATACAGATCCCACCTTGTGCCAATATATCTTTCCATCATCCGATTTTCTGAAAAATATTTTTACAGAACCTCCAAAACTGTGATCCGCCCGGGCTGCGCGGAGCTTTCCCGTTTCGTTGCTTCCAAAACACAGGCGCGCAAAAGAATTTCGCGGCATTCCGCCCGCAGGCAATCTGAACGGCTGCCTGTGCGCATCGGGTCAGAATCCACGGCACGCCTCACTTGCATAACAAAAAACCTCCTGCAAATACTATCTGTGATCACAGACAGAAGCACAGGAGGTTTTTTCATATGAAAGCAACCGGAATCGTGCGGCGGATCGACGACCTCGGCCGCGTTGTCATCCCGAAAGAGATCCGGCGCACCATGCGCATCCGCGAGGGCGACCCTCTGGAGATCTATACGAACAGCAGCGGCGAGGTCATCTTCAAAAAATATTCTCCGATCGGCGAGCTGAGCTCGTTTGCCGCGCAATATGTCGATGTCATGCATCGCGTAGGCGGCTTTGCAGCCGTCGTCTGCGATCGCGATCATGTCGTCGCCGTCTCAGGTGCTCCCAAGCGGGAGCTGCTGGAGCGGCGCGTCTCTCCCGCTCTGGAAGAGCTCATGGAAGCTCGGCGCAGCTATTTCCTGCTGGACACAGCAGCGGAACCCCTCTACCCCGTTGAAGGCGTTGCCCGCTGCGCGCTGGCGGCAGCGCCGATTCTCTCCGCAGGCGATGTCTGCGGCGCCGTGCTGTTTCTCGCCGGCGAGGGACCGGCAACCGCCGGCGAATCGGAACAAAAGCTGATCAGCGTGGCGGCAAGCTTTTTGGGTAAACAGATGGAGGCATAAGGGAAAGCGCCCCGATCTTTCGAAAAAGCGAAAGACGGGGCGCTGTGCCGCTCTGTTTTTCAGCGGGCAAAGCAGGCGGAAAACGTATCCTCGAGCAGCGCCTGGCCGCGGCGCGAGGGGTGGATGCCGTCGATACATAAATATTCGCGCAGCGCATCGGCATCCGCAGGGAACGCCCTGCGCAGATCGATCAGGAGAACGCCCTGCTCACGGGCGACCTGCTCCGCCATGGCGGAATATTTCCGCTGCCAATCGGCGATGCGGTCGGCAGTTCCCATCCAGCGCAGAATCCTATCGCCCGAAAGGCCGCCGCGGCAGATAAAGTTAAAATACAGCTCCGAATGGATCGGCGGCAGCGTGAGCGCCACGGGGATGCGCCCGCCCTTTCGGATCAGTCCGATTGCCTCGCGGTAGGTATCCATGAACCGCTTCGGCGGCGTATTGGGCTCATAATTGCCCGCGGGGTCCGCCGCGATTGCGGCCCAATCGTAATCACAGTCGTTGCCGCCGAACTCCAGCAGCGCGTACCCATTTTCAGAGAGGCTTTCGCTGTCGCGGCGGATGGAGGCGATCGCTCTTCCGATTGTGCAGCCGAAGCGCGACCGATTGCGGATCGTCAGCCCGAATCGCTCAGCAAGACGGTTCTGCCATGCGCGCTCCACCACATACCGCCCGTTTTCAAAAATGACGCCCTTCAGAATGGAATCGCCGTATACGGTTACGTTCATCGGATCCTTCCTCTCATATCTGGTTTTTAAAACTATATTAAGTGATTTTAATAATCCTGTCAACAAGTTATTATAAACCGTCTTGTGTTTTTCGCCTTGATGCGGTAGAATCAAATCGGGGGAATCCTCGAAAAACGCAAAAACGGAGGGACCGACATGCACGAAACGAATCGCGCCGCAGCAACCGGCGTCTGCACACAGATGCGTGCGCAGAAGCTGCCCCGTTGGAAGGAACTCCCCGACCTCGACCTCTATATGGACCAGGTGCTTGCGCTGATCGCGCGATGGCTCGGCGACTATCCCGGCTTTGTCGCCAAAGGCCTGACCGCCTCGATGGTCAACAACTATGTAAAGCAGGGGGCAATGCCGCCGCCCGTCAAAAAGCGCTATGGGCGTACGCACCTCGCCCATCTGATCGTGATCTGTATTTTAAAGCCCGTGCTGCCGATTGCAGCCATCCGCACACTGGCGGCGCACGAGCTTGGGCGCATACACGAGGAGCGCACGTATGATCGCTTCTGCGAGCTGTTTGAACAGTCGGGCGCCGCCGCCGCCGATCTGCAGGAGAGCGAGGGAAGCGAGGTCGCCGGCGCGCTGCACGCCGCGCTGCGCGCACAGGCCGAGCAGGCGATGGCGCTGCGGCTCTGCGCGCTGCTGCCCGTCAAGCCGCCCGATAAAAAGTAATCCGGGCAGAGCGGCTGCGCTCTCCCGTTTCGGGATCGTCGGGTCTCAATCCGGTGCTCCATGCCCGAAAGCAAGAAAAGGCCGCTGCAAAACGTTTCGTTTTGCAGCGGCCTTTTCTGTTCAAATCAATAGTCCGTCGCGACCGGATTTTCCGGCGCCTCGGTACGCTCCAGCTCGGTGACGGTCAGAATCGGGCCGAGTCGTTCATCGGCCTTCACCGTCGCGGTAACGACAGCCCATTCCTCGGAGTTGAGCTCGTTCGCCTTCGGCCATCTCGCGATCATACCGACAAACTGGTTTTCGTTGGTGCCCCAGATTCGATGGTCGCGGCCGAAAATAAAGGTTTCGCCATAGACATCCGGGCTCTTGCTGATCATGCCCTTGTAGCGTACGGTCTTGCCGTCGTACGCGCGGAAGTTGTCGCAGATATCGGCGTAAAACCGCCCGTAGCTCTCATCGGGGACCTCGAGAACCGGCGCATCCATGTCATACGGCAGGGGATCGACGACTTCATCGCGTTCGGTCGTGCCGTCCGGCTTTTCAAAAATGATCTCCGCCTTGCGATTGATCGGCCGGACGGCTCTGTGCAGCGCCATCCGATCGATGTTGTCCCCGCAGCGGTTAAAGGTCATGCGGTCGCAGTAGTTGATCTTATCGAACATGAACTGCTGCATGTTCAGGTTATAGGAATTAAACGTGGTTGCGTCGCAGATGAAAAACCGCTGCGTAACCCGCCAGTTCCGCGGCATGCACGAAAAAAGCTTGTCGATCGTCCACACGCCGTTATATTCCACGATCACGCGGGTAAAGCCGTGCTCCTCCGCAAAACGCCGCATCGCATCGGGATCCAGCTCCTCATAGGAATTGACGGTTGCCGCCCAAACGTTCTTGCTCGCAAACGCCGCGGTATGATACTCCTCTATGCCCTCCTCGCACAGGAGAAGGAACAGGGGCTCGCCGTTGTTGATCTCCGGATCCTCCAGGCATTTTTGAATAAACGTCGTTTTTCCGGCCTCCAAAAAGCCCGTGACCACCCAAACAGGAATTTCTTTCACAGTGCAAACAGCTCCTTTACAGCATTTTCATGGAGATTTGCGCCGATCACACAAAGGCGGCCGGCGATATTGGCGGGACCGGTGCGGATATTCTTCTCGCCCGGCGTATAATCAAAGTGGATCCACGTGCCGTCTGGCGCGCTCACATAGCCCTTTGCGCGTACGATAAAGCCGTACTTTTCCTCATCCTGCAGGGCGTCCAGCGCAGCGCCGATCTCCTCTGCGGTAAACTTTTTCGAGGTCTCCGCGCCCCAGCTCTGGAAAACTTCGTCCGCATCGTGGCCGTGATGGTGGTGATGGTGGTGGCCATGTTCCTCATGGTCGTGATGATGCCCGCCTTCTCCCTCCTCGTGGCCGTGCTCATGCGCGTGGCAATGCGCATGGTCGTGATCGTGGTGGTGATGATGGCAGGCGCAGTCGGGATCGTCGCACTCTCCGTCGTCTTCCTCCTCGTGCTCCCGCAGAAGGGCCTCCAGCTCGGCGGAAACGGTATTTTTCTGCTCAATTGCGTCGAGAATCTGGCGGCCGGAGATTTCGTTCCAGTCGGTGGAAACGATCACGGCATGGGGGTTCTTCTCCCGCAGCAGCGCTTCGGCCTGCGCGCATTTTTCCGCGCTCATGCCGCCCGTGCGGGAGAGGACGATACAATTCGCCGCCTGCACTTGGTTATCGAAGAACTCGCCGAAATTCCTCATATACATCTTGGCGCGGGCGGCGTCCACAACGGTGGTGAGGCCGCCGAGCTCCACTCCTTCGAGATCCATCATCTGCACGGCGGCGACGATCTCGGAAAGCTTGCCGACGCCGGAGGGCTCGATGATCACCCGATCGGGCTGATACTGCTCGATGACCATGTAGAGCGCCTTGCGGAAATCCCCCGTCAGGCTGCAGCAGATGCAGCCGGAGTTCATCTCGTTCACGGTAACGCCGGCATCCTGCAGGAAGCCGCCGTCGATTCCGATTTCGCCGAACTCATTCTCGATGAGAACGAGCTTCTCACCGGAGTATCCCTCGGCGATCAGCTTTTTGATCAAAGTTGTTTTGCCCGCGCCCAAAAAGCCGGACACAATATCGATTTTTGTCATGCTTTTCACCTTTCCTTCGCCAGCTCTTGCTGACAACTTACAATGTAATACTATAGCACGTTTTCCCCCAAATGAAAAGGGCTTTGCGCGGTTCCGCAAAGAAATGTAAAAAAATGCGGGAAACCGCTTGACAAATCCATTGGCTGCCGCTATAATAAGGGCAGTTAGTTAGCTTGCGCTAACTCTTCGCAGTTTCGTTTGCTTCCGCCGGCTTCTCTGGTCAAATTATCTGCGGGATCCCTTTGACAGAGCGGCGTTTCTCCCTATCATGGCATCGACGGTTAGCGTCTGCCGATTTCCGCGATTCCAGCCGTCCCTTCCTGCCTGATTCAGGCCGGTCGCAATGCAATCTTCCTCTTCGATTTGCTGTTGCCGCCGGCCTCATCAGATAACGCGGCGCCGGCTTTGCCGACCGCGCGGCCACACAATACCCCCTCTATTACCGACGAAAGGAGTGAGCGTTCATGCGTGCCCAATGCAACACCGATCCAATGATTCCCTTTTTTGTCTCCTCTTGTCAGTTCTCCTCTTTTTCACAGCACCGGATTTCGGCGCGCGGGCCGCTCCTCCTGTCGCGGTAATCGCGGCGGCCGACACAGTAAACCGCTTATCCCCGAGGAAAGCGCATTGTGCCTCCTGCGTTTTCCCTTTTCCGCCCCAGAAAGCCTTTTGCGGCGGTCAGACAGCGCCGTGCGAGCTTTCGATCGAAGAAGCAACGGGTACAGGAACCTCCTGTGCCCGTTGCTTTTGCACTTTTATGTCTCAAGAGCCGCGTTCCCGAGGCGGCAGTAGGTCTCCCCGAGCTCCTCATAGGTTTCAAACACGCCCGTGACGGCGATCTCGCGCTCATCCGGCGGATACGCGCCGTCGGGAAGAAGATACTCCAATCCCTGTTGGCAGCAGGCTGTCGCATCCGCGATGATCACGCTGTGGTAGGTCTGCGCGGTTTGCTCGTAATACATGGAAAAGCTCTGCCCCTGCATCCGAACGGTCTTCCCGACATAGCTCTGCGGATCGACGGTCATCTGAAAAACCTCGGCGTAAACCATCGTCGCGCTCATCTGTGTGAGGTCCACATCGATCTCCCCGCCGGCGGCGGAAACAACAGACGATGCGGGCGCAGCGTCCTGCACAAGCCGTGGGACGGCATTGCCGCCCGGCGCATTTTTTGCGACCTTTTCGCTGCCGCAGCCCGTGAGAATAAGCGCGAGCGCCGCCGCACAGGCGATGGTCCGTCTTTTCATCCGGCAGCCCTCCCCGAAGCGGCGCCGATCAGGCAAAAAAGAGCGAACGCCGCAATATCCGCCACGACGACGGTAGAGCCCACGGGCGTACCGGCGACGACGGAAACCAGCATGCCAATCAGCGCGCAGCACACCGAGATCACCGCCGAACAGATTGTGACGGCGCGAAAGCTGCGAAACACGCGCATCGCCGACAGCGCAGGGAAAATGACGAGCGCCGAGATCAGCAGCGAGCCGACCAGATTCATCGCGAGCACGATAATGACCGCCGTGATCACGGCGATGAGCAGATTGCAGAGTCCGGCATTCGTCCCCGCGGCCCGCGCAAAGCTCTCATCAAACGTAACGGCGAAAATCCTGTTGTACAGCAAAATAAACGCCGCGACGACGACGACCGAAAGCGCTGTACAAAGCCAGACCTCGCCGCGCGTCAGCGTCAGGATGGAGGTGGAGCCGAACAGTGTGGAGCAAACGTCGCCCGATAGATTTGCGGAGGTGGGATAGAGATTCATCAGCAGATAGCCGACTGCAAGCGCGCCGACCGAAAGCATTGCGACTGCGGCGTCGCCCTTGATCTTGGCGCTTTGGCTGCCGCGCAGCAGCAGGATCGCACAGACTGTCGTCAGCACAAGCACAAGCCAAAGGCGGTTCGTCAGGCGCAGCACGGCGGCAATCGCCATCGCGCCGAACGCCACATGCGACAGGCCGTCGCCGATGAAGGAAAAGCGCTTGAGCACCAGCGTAACGCCGAGCAGGGAGGAACACAGCGCGATCAGCACGCCGACGATCAGCGCATAGCGTACAAAAGGATAGTTGAGATAAAGCGCCAGCTTTTGCAATGCCGCCGTCATGCCGTTTTTCCTCCCTGCAATGCGAATTGTCTGCCGAGACAGCTTTGCAGGTAGTCCTGCTTCGTGCCGTAAAAGACGGTATCGCCGACGTGGAGGATATGCTTCGCATAGCGCACCGCCGCATCGATATCATGCGAAACCATGAGGATCGCGATGCCGTTCTCGCGATTGAGCTGTTCGATCAGGCGGTAGAGCTCCGCCGTCACCATGGGATCGAGGCCCGCGGCAGGCTCATCGAGCAGCAGGAGCTTTTGCGTGGCGCAGAGCGCCCGCGCGAGCAAAACGCGCTGCTGCTGCCCGCCCGACAGCTCGCGATAGCAGCGGCGGGTAAGCGGCGTGATGCCGAGCTTTTCGATATTTTCACGTGCGAGCGCCTTCTCGGCCGCACCGTAGAAAAAGCCGCGGCTGCGCGACTGACAGCCGGAGAGAACGATTTCCCACACCGAGGCGGGAAAATCGCGCTGCACCGGCGTCTGCTGCGGCAGATAGCCGATCTCATTTGCGGCAAGCCCGTCTCCGTGCAGCACCCGACCGCCCAGCGGCGGCTGCAGGCCGAGCAGCGTGCGCATCAGCGTGCTCTTGCCGGATCCGTTTTCGCCCACGATGCAGAGATAATCGCCCGCTGCAACCGAAAAGCTGAGCCGATGCACAAGCTCCCGTCCTTCATAGCCGAGCGAAATCTCCTGACAAGTGATCAAAGGCATTTCGATCTCCCCTTAACTGATTTAAACCGACAGCGCCTGCCGCAAAGTCTCAAGATTGCGCTCCATCGCGGTGAGATACGTCTCTCCCGCGGCGGCCTGCTGCAGCGTGACGGACTGGAGCGAATCAAGCTGCAGAATACGGGCGGAGCGGCTCTTTGTACTGTCGATAATACGCTGCGCGACCGTACCGTCGCCCGTTTCGATCGTCAGCACGGCGGGAAGCCCCAGCTCGTCGATTTTGCCCGCCAGAAAGATGATCGTTTCAAAGCTCGCCTCCGTCTCTGCGGAGCAGCCGGAAAAGGCGGCATAGTATTCGAGCCCGTAGTCGTCGACAAGGTAGCGGAACGGGAACCGGTCGCCGAAGAGCACCGTATGGATCGGCGCGTTTTCCGCAGCGGCGGCGTATTGCGCGTCAAGCGCCCGCAGCCGCCCGATATACGCAGAAGCGTTGGCGGCGTAAGCTTCGGCGCGGTCCGGATCGGCCTCGCCGAGACGCCGTGCAATCGTCTCGCAGAAGACTGCCGCGTTTCGAAGCGACAGCCAGACGTGCTCGTCATATTCGGCCTCATGGCTGTCGCGGCCGCCGTGCTCGCCATCGTCGTCGTGCTCATCGCGGTCGTGTTCCGCCTGCATGCCCTCGGCAAGCTCCTCCGTTTTGGCCGCATCGCCGAGCGCCTCAAGCAGATTGATCACAATCATCTCCTTGTTGACGGCCTCCGCAAGCGCATCCCGCGCCCACTCGTCGGATTCGCCGCCGACATAAACAAACACATCGCAGGCGGAAATCTGCACCATATCCTCCACCGTAGGCTGGTAGCTGTGCAAATCGACGCCCTGCGTGAGCAGCAGCTTCAGCTCGACGCCGCTCTCGTCGCCGAGGATTTCCCGCACCCAGTCGTAGACGGGAAAAATCGTCGTCACGACGGTGAGCCGCTCTTTCTGCGGGCTGCCGGCATCCGTTTTGCCGCCGCAGCCCGACAACAAGCCCGCAATCAGCGCGAGCACAAGAAAAACAGAAATGATTTTTCGCATCCGATAAAATCCTCCGAAATTTTTTGATTTGGACCAGATCGCATGCTCTTTTTAATCGGAGAGCTTTACCCCGAGCGAAACGGGCGTGCGCGGCGCAAAAGCCGGCGCAGCCCGGCAAAGCATCCTGCGTGCATGGGATTGCACAGTCGAAAAGAAAACGGCCGTCACAGCCGCGCACAGCAGTCGGGCGATGCGCGTGCAGGCGGCGATCTGCCTGCAGAGCGGGCAAGCCTCGCCGATGCAGTCATGCGCGCCGTGCGCAGCCGACAGCGCCGGGCCCATCAGCAGCGCGGCGGCGGCAAGCGCCGCCAACGCAAACGCCGTTCTCCGGCGCTTCGCTCTCATGGGGCCGTCACTCCTTTTCAGGCGGCTTTTTTCGGCAGTCGCCGCAAATACCGTAAAGGATCGTCTCGGACTCATCGACCTCAAAGCCTTCGCTGCGCGCCACGGCCTCGATCAGCGAATGCGCGCCGTCAATGCCCATATGAAAGGTTCCGCCGCATTTTTTGCAGCTCAGGTGCAGGCAGCCGCGGCACGCCTCCGCCGCGATATAGCGGTACAGCGCCTCGCGGGGGCTGCCGCCCGCTTCGCGCCGCACCTTGCCCTGCGCCTCCAGCTCGGCAAGGTTACGGTAAACCGCGCTGAGGCTGACGCCGCTGCCGGAAAGCGCATCGGCGATCTGCTGCGCGGTCAGCGCCTCGTCGGCGTGCGCGCTCAGATACTCGAGCAGCGTTTTGCGCTGGCGCGTGACATATTTTGCCATAGCGGAGTCCCCCTTCTTCAATTTGCGAATAATTTGCAAATAGAATAGCACATCCGGCTTTTTCTGTCAAGCAGGGCAAAAAAGTTGACAAAAAAATGCCCCCGCCCGGAAGCGGGAAGCGGATTTGCAGCGGCCGCACTGATATTTCCGCCCGTTTTGCTCATACTGTGAAAGAGATTCGAAACGGAGGGAACATAGATGCGGAAACGACTTTTCAAAAAACTGCCGTCGCTCTTGATCGCGGTCGCGATCCCGCTCGGCGGCGGCGCGCTCAGCGCGTGGGCATCGGGGCCGATGGACCGCCGCGAGGGCTTTGTCCAGCCCCCGCTCTCCCCGCCGGGGTGGGCCTTTCCCGTTGCATGGACGATCCTCTATCTGCTCATGGGCATCGCCTCGTGGCGCATTTACAAAAGCGCCTGCCCGAAAAAGAACGGCACGCTCGCACTCTACGGCGTACAGCTCGCGGTCAACCTTTTCTGGCCGCTGCTTTTCTTCCGCCTGGAGATGCTCGGCGCCGCCTTTTTCGCCGCCCTCCTGCTGTGGGCGCTCGTCTTTGCTCTCATCGGCCGCGCGGCCGACTGCGACAAGCCCGCCGCGTGGATGCTCGCGCCGTACCTGCTGTGGCTCACGTTTGCGGCGTATCTCAGCCTCGGCACATGGTTTTTAAACCCCTGACCTCATCCCGCAAAAACGCGCAGGAGCAGCAGGCGTCCGCATCCGACGGTGATCCGCGCCGTCTGCCCCGGCAAAGGCTCGTTGCTCACGCCGAGCGACGTCGCAAACGAGAGCGACGCATCCCGGAGCGGGAATTTTGCGCCCTCAACACAAATCCCCGAAGCGGGACCGTCAACAGCCAGCAGCGAAAAATAGGGAAAGCGGCTGCCGACGGACGCCGGTTCGCCGCCGACGATCTCCATTTCGGCATAATCGTCGAGCAGCAGGGCGTGCGCGCCGTTTTTCTGCAGCCAGAGCAGCGCAGCCACATTGCCGAGCGTGTGATCGAGCCTTTGCCCCGCCGCGCCGAGCAGCAAAATCTCCGTAAAACCGCGCCGCAGCGCCTCGCGCGCCGCAAAAAACGTATCGGTATCGTCCTTTTCGCGCGGCAGCACGATCGTCTCAACGGGGAGACGGGGGTCGGCGTGGGAATCGAAGTCGCCGACGACAAGGGCGGGCGGCATGCCGAGCGCCTCAAGATGGCGCAGGCCGCTGTCGCAATAGATCAAGTAATCATCCTGCCGCAGAGCAGCGCGGACACGACCGTAATCACCGATCGCGGCGCCGCCGACGATCACACAGCGTCTCATCAAGAGCTCTCCTCCCGTTCCTTCCAAAAACTCATCTGTTCGGGCGCAGCGTCGCCGGGAAACGCGCGCAGAAAGCGAAAAATCGTTTCGTTGTCGTGCACGATGCCGTACCGGTCGCATCGCGCGTGAAACAGGCTCATCAGCTCGCCGTTTCGCGGACTTTCAACGATATAGCGGCTGCCGTAGCGGCGTTCATAGCGCTCACGCAGACCGGGAAAAAGCCGGTCGAGCCGATCGTAAAAGTATTCGCGGCTGCCCTCACGCAGCGTCAGCCCCATACCGAAGCAGACGACGCCCCACACGCCGGCTGCGGCGCAGGACGCGAGCAGCGCCTCGATATTTTCCGCCGTGTCGTTGAGATACGGCAGAATCGGAGAGAGCCACACAACAGTCGGGATGCCTGCCTCGCGCAGGCGGCAGAGCGCCGTGACGCGCGCGCTCGTCGGGCAAACGTTCGGCTCGATCAGGCGGCAGAGCGCGTCGTCATGCGTGGTGAGCGTCATCTGCACCACACAGCGCGAGCGGCTGTGAATGCTTCGGAACAAATCGAGATCGCCGAGCACGCGGTCGGATTTTGTGATCAGCGTGGCGCCGAAGCCGTAGCGGTCGAGCAGCTCCAGCGCGCCGCGCGTCAGCGCGAGGCTCTCCGCCAGCGGCTGATACGGATCGCTCATGGAGCCCGTGCCGATCATACAGGGCGCGCGCTTTTTGCGCAGCGCGCGCTCCAGCAGGCAAAGCGCGTTCCGCTTGACGGCGATATCGGTGAACGCGTGCGCCATCCGGTAGCAGCTGCTGCGCGAGTCGCAGTAGATGCACCCATGCAGGCAGCCGCGGCAGAGATTCATGCCGTTTTGTGAAGAGAGGATGCTTTTTGCCGTAATAAAGTGCATGGCGTCTCCGTTTACTCTTCTTCGTCGAGAATCCGGCGGTACCCCGCGGGATCGGTATCTCCCTCCGTGCTGACGAGCAGAACGACGGCGTTTTCGTCGAGCCCGACCGCATCGCGCAGGGCGGCATATCTTGCGTCGGTTGCGAGCAAATGCAGCAGCCCCACCGTCACCGCGCCGGATTCTCCGGACGTGACCGGCGTGTCGCTGCCGAGCGGGCGCGCCAGCAGGCGCATGCCGTGCCGCGCGACGCCGTCTTCGCAGGCAAAGGCGTACCGCGCGCATCCGCCGAGGATTTCCCATGCAAGCGTGCACGGTTCGGCACAGTTGAGCCCCGCCATAATTGTCTTTCCGCTGCGCGCGGCATGCGGCAGGCCGTCCCCCGACGCAACGGAATCGTAGAAGCACGCGGCGCCGGTCGGTTCCGCAAGCAGAACGGCGGGCGGCTCCCCGGGGCAGGACGAGACGGCTGCCGCCGCGACGGCGGCCGCCATCGCGCCGACGCCCGCCTGCAAAAAGAGGTGCGTCGGGCGCGCAAAGCCCGCCGCATGGAGCTGCTTCTCCGCTTCAAACCACATCGTCGTATAGCCCTGCATGATCCACAGCGGGATCTGCTCATAGCCCTCCCACGCGGTATCCTGGATGAGATACCAGCCGCGCTCCGCGGCAAGGCGGGCCGTCATGCGCACGCAGTCGTCATAGCCGAGCTCCGTCACCGTCGCCTCGGCGCGGCCGGCGCCGGCCGCGCGCACCGCTTCGGCGCGCGCGGCTACGGTCCCCTTCGGCATGTAGACGTGTGCCCGGCAGCCGAACAGGCTCGCCGCCCACGCGACGCCCTTGCCGTGGTTTCCGTCCGTTGTGGTGACAAAATGGATTTGCGCAATGGTATCGAGGGCAGACGGCTCCCGCAGCTCTTCGAGCACCGCCGTCGCAGGATCTTTTCCGAGCACGCCGCAGAGGATGCAGAACATCGCCCAGACGCCGCCGAGGCCCTTGAACGCCTTGAGCCCGAACCGGCCCGACTCATCCTTGACGAACACGGCCCCGACGCCGCAGGCGGCCGCCAGCGCGTCAAGGCGGACCAGCGGCGTTTCGCCGTATACATCCACCAGCGACCGGTGAAAGCGGCGCACCGCCTCCGTCTCCGCCGCGGAAAAGCCCTTGGCGGAAATCGGGTGCATGCGGTTGTTGCGCGCAGCGAGGATGGCCGACCCGCCGCTGTCCTTCAGAAGGTCGTATTCATACAGGGTAAACTTCGCAAAGCCCGTATCCTCATAATAGATCGTCCGCTCGGCGACCGCTTCAAAGCCGCGGGACGAATAAAGCCGCTCGGCCGGCACATTGCCGCAGAGCACGTCGAGCCGCACCGCCGCGGCCCCTGCCTGCCGCGCCCGATCGAGCGCAAAGGCAACAAGCGCCCCGGCGCAGCCGCATCCGGCATAAGCGGGATGCACGCCCAGCGCATGGAGGAAAAACACACGCCCATGCGCCGCGTTGCTCGGCCACGCAACGGTATCGTAGGGCGCCTCGCATCGGCGGTTCAACACCATGGCGCAGCGAATCTCGCCGGCCGCCGTGCCGATAAAAAGCTCGCCCTGCGCAATCGACTCCTGCAGAAAATCCGGCGCGGGATAAACGTCCTTCTGCCAGCCGGGGTGATAGGGCAAGTCCTGCATCGCGTCGATCATGCTGTGATAAAACGCCCGCGCCGCCTCGTACTCATCGCCGCGTGCCGCGCGGATCGTCAAATTCTTTGCCATACGATTCCCCTCCTGTCTGCCGATCGGATGTTTTTCCCATTATAGCAGGATTTTTTACGCGCAGCAAGCGGTGTCCGCATGCAAAAGCGGACGGCCTCCCGCACAGGGAAGGCGCGCCCGCTTTTTGCGTTTTCGTTTTTCTTTACCGATGCTCGATCGCCGCGACGGGGCAGTCGTTCTTCGCCTCTTCGGCTCTCTCCTGCACCTCGCCGGTCACATCCTCCTTCTTTGCGACGGAGACGTCTCCCTGCATGGAAAAGACCTCCGGGCAGGTTCCCGCACACAGCCCGCAGCCGATACAGTTTTCATTCACGTGGTAGCGCATGATGATTCCTCCTTTTGATGATACGCCGGTGCCGCGCATACGGCAGACGCCTGTCGGTATCGTTCCACGCCGCCGCCCAAACATGCGCGCCGTTTCCGACGCATTTTGGACGATGCGCCCCAGCCGGCTTTTCCTCTCTTGCTTTCCTGAGCCGATTCTACTAAAATGGAAATCAAAAGAACGTGGTTATAACCACAAACTGATAAAAAGGAGGATCGCCATGAAAACGGACGCTTTGCGGAAAAACGCCCTGTTCCGCGGTTTTACCGAGGAGGAGACGAATCAGGCAAACACGCTGCTGCAGGCACAAACGCGCACCTACCGCAAAGGCGAACGGATCCTGCGGGCAGGCGATACGACCGACCGCATGGGGCTGGTGCTCTCCGGCAGCGTCACGGTCGAAAGCAACGACTTTTGGGGCAACCGCACAATCCTGAGCCACGTGGGCGCAGGCGGTTTTTTCGCCGAAACCTATGCGCTGCTGGAAAACGAGGTCCTCTCGGTCGATGTAACGGCCGTGGAGAAGAGCGAGATCCTGTTCCTCAGGATCGGCGGACTGCCGGCGCTGCAGCCGTCCGGCTGCCCTTGGATTGCAAAGCTCGCGGTCAACCTGCTGATCATCTCCGCGCAAAAGAATCTGACGTTATCGCGCCGCAGCTTTCACACCGCGCCCAAAACAATCCGCGGGCGGGTGCTCTCCTATCTCAACTTTTTCGCGCTGCAAACGCGCCGGACAAGCTTTTCCATCCCCTTTGACAGACAGCAGCTCGCCGACTACCTCAATGTGGAGCGCACCGCGCTCTCGAAAGAGCTTGGGAAGATGCAACGCGACGGGCTGATCCGATACGGGAAGAACCGCTTCACGATCCTCGAGACGGGCGAAGCCCCGTGAAAGGCAATGGAAAATCCCCCGCAGAAGAAAAGCTTCTGCGGGGGATTTGATTTTTCCCTCCGCCCGGAGTGGGAAGGAAGGTCTCCGGCGGCGGGCCGTGTCAGCTGATGATGTGATCAGAACAGATAGTGGCGGGGCTTTTTATGCAGCGTGATCCAGCGAACGGTGGTGAATTCCTCCATCGCCGCAAAGCCGTTCTTGCCGTTGCCGCTGTTCTTCATGCCGCCGAGAGGCGCATGGGGCTCATCGTTGAGGGTGCAGTCGTTGATATGGGTGCAGCCGGCTTCGAGCTGCTCCGCGATCTCCCATGCCAGCAGCGTATTCTTCGTGATGATGCCGGAGGAAAGACCGTATTCCGTATCGTTGGCGATGCGCACGGCATCCTCAACATCCTTTGCGACGATGACGCTGGCGATCGGGCCGAACACCTCTTCATGCGCGATGTCCATATCCTCGGTCATCACAAGCACGGTGGGCTCATAGACGAGGCCCCCGTAGACCTTGCCGCCGGTGACGATCTTCGCGCCCTGCTCGCGGGCACGCTCGATCTGCTTCTCGAGGATCTCCATCTGCGTCTTGTTGATCAGCGGGCCGATGATCACTTCGGGATCCTGCGGGTCGCCGCACTTGAGCGTCTTCGCCTTTGCGGCCAGCTTCTCGATGAAAGCGTCGGCAATGCCCTGCTCCACGACCATGCGCTTGGTGCTGAAGCAGACCTGGCCCTGATGCATGAAGCGGCCGAACGCAGCGGCGTTGACGGCGAGGTCAAGATCGGCGTCGTTGAGGACGATGAGCGGGCAGTTTCCGCCCAGCTCGGCGCAGAAGCGCTTCATATGCTTTGCGCAATCGACATTGAGCTTCATGCCGACCTCGGAGGATCCGGTGAAGGTGATGTTCTTGACGCGGGGATCGTCGGTGAAAACTTTGCCGATGGCGCCGGAGGCGCCGGGGCCGTTGGTGACGAAATTGAACACGCCCTTGGGCCAGCCGGCATCGTCAAACAGCTGGGCGACCATCGCGCCCGTGACGCTGGATTCCGCAGAGGTCTTGAATACCACGGTGTTGCCGCAGGCAAGCGGATACACCAGCGCGCGGAACGCCAGCAGCAGCGCGGCATTCCACGGGGAGATACAGGCGACGACGCCCAACGGCTGACGCCACATCATATTGACGTTTTCCGGATCCTCGGAGGGGAAAATCGCGCCGTGAACGTTCATAACCATAGCGGCCGCCTCGCGCAGAAGCTCGGGGCTGCAGAAGGCCTGGAACAGGGAGAACGGCGTGGTCGAGCCGGTTTCCGCCTTGAGCACATCAACAAAATCGTTCATGCGCTGCTCCAGCAGCTCCGCAGTCTTGAGCAGCAGCTTGCGCCTGTCAACGGCGCTGAACTTCTTCCAGCCGGGAAAAGCCGCCTGGGCGGCATCCACGGCGCGCGTCGCATCCTCTGCGCCGCCGGCTGCCACACGCGCGTACACTTCGCCGGTGTAGGGATTGATGTCATCATAGTAGGCGCCGCTCGCCGCATCCACCCATTCGCCGTTGATGTACATCTGATAGCTTTTTACCATGATCGTAACCTCCTTGGATTTTGGTCGGATGTCGAATAGTATTTTTTTACCATACGATCGTATAGTATTTTTTTACCATTCGCTCGCAACTGCATTTATTATAGAGAATGCCCTTTCAGAAAATCAATAGGCATATCTGACAAAAAAATAACTTTTTCTTATCAGATATGCCCATATCAAAGAAAGCCGGTCGTCTGAACCGTGTTATTCCAGCGCCTGCGCAAGATCGGCGATCAGGTCTTCCTTGTCTTCAAGGCCGCAGGACATCCGGATCAGCCCGGAGGGAATGCCCGCCGCGGCAAGCTGCTCCTCGTTCATCTGGCGGTGGGTGGAGGTCGCGGGGTTGAGGCAGCAGGTGCGCGCGTCCGCAACGTGGGTCTCGATTGCGGCCAGGCGCAGCTTCTTCATAAAGCTCTCCGCAGCGGCGCGGCCGCCCCTGAGCTCAAACGATACCACGCCGCAGCCGCCGTTCGGCAGATACTTCTGCGCGAGCTCATAATATGGGTCGCCCGGCAGCCCCGAGAAATGCACCGCCTCCACCTTGGGATGCCGCTGCAGGAATTCCGCAACCGCCTGCCCGTTCTCCACATGGCGCGGCATGCGCACATGCAGCGATTCGAGGCCGAGATTGAGCAAAAACGCGTTCTGCGGCGACTGGATGCAGCCGAAGTCGCGCATCAGCTGCGCGGTGCATTTGGTGATAAAAGCGCCTTCCAGCCCAAAGCGCTCGGCATACACAACGCCGTGGTAGCTCTCGTCCGGCTGCGTGAGGCCCGGGAATTTCTCCGCATGCGCCATCCAGTCGAATTTCCCGGCATCGACGATCGCGCCGCCGACTGCGGCGCCGTGGCCGTCCATGTACTTGGTTGTGGAATGCGTCACGATATCGGCGCCCCACTCGATCGGGCGGCAGTTGACGGGCGTTGGGAACGTATTATCGACGATCAGCGGGACGCCGTGCGCATGCGCCGCCCGCGCAAACTTTTCGATATCGAGCACCGTAAGCGCGGGATTGGCGATCGTTTCGCCGAAGACGGCGCGGGTATTCTCGCGAAATGCGGCTGCAAGCTCTTCCTCGGTACAATCCGGCGAAACAAACGTGACGGGAATGCCCATCTTCGCCATCGTAACGGCGATCAGGTTAAACGTGCCGCCGTAGATGGAAGAGGACGATACGATATGGCCGCCGTTCTCGCAAACGTTAAAGAGGGAGAAGAAGTTTGCCGCCTGCCCCGAGGAGGTCAGCATCGCCGCGGTCCCGCCCTCCAGCGCGGCGATCTTGGCCGCGACATAATCATTCGTCGGGTTTTGCAGCCGCGTATAGAAATAGCCGCTCGCCTCGAGGTCAAAGAGCTTCCCCATATCCTCGCTGGTGTCGTATTTAAACGTGGTAGACTGGATGATCGGAATCTGGCGCGGCTCGCCGTTGCCGGGCGTGTATCCCGCCTGGACGCATCTGGTACCGATTCCCCGCTGATTCATGTCGATTTCCTCCTTGATAGTATGTATTTCTGTTTTAGTAAGTTTATTGGTGATATGGCTCCCTTAATACTTGCTGAATATGCTCTTGTTGCCATCTTTCATCAACATGAGAAAAGGAAGATAGAATCAGATAAATTGCTTCAATTTCTTCTGTTGTCAGAATTACTTCTTTTTCAATGTAGGAATGTAACGTCTCCAAAAGATTATTTGTCGTTACAACGTTGTTCCTTGAATGGATTATTTGGATTTTTTTCAACACAGCATTTGGCCCAAATACAACAAAAGAATAGTAAGGAAGGTTGGAATGCCCTATCAATAACCGTTTTAAGTATTTTATGTGGTTATTATTCTGCCAAATCGGGTTGTAAAAATGATTCTTTTGTACACCATTACGCCCCAAAGATAAAGTCTGAGTCCAATTTTTATCGTTCTCGCTTCCAAATATCCACCCACTATAGTTTTTTGATTCAAAAATATATATGCCGGTTTCGTGGAGCATTATAATATCTGTTTCTGTTGTCGTTCCATCTTCTTTCGGCAAATAACAATTATACAAAAGCCTTTTGTATCCCGGTAATGTCTCCAATAGTTGAGAAAGATAGTATTCTCCGTTCTTTCCTAAATCGTTCTCAGTTTCTTCCATCGTTCTTCCTGTTGACCGAGCATAATCTGTTGCATCATAATACGCTCTATGCTGCTCCCATTCCCTTTGCCTTTTTCTCTGACGGCTTATCAGAAATAGGAGAATAATGAGATACAGCGCCCCTAATATAGCGGCATCTTTGATTCCATACTGCAAATAGCCGATTGCAATAAAAGTGATTCCAAATCCAGCGATTATAAATATCTTTTTGTGAGTGATTACATAGAGAATAATGCCCAGCCCCAAAGGAACAAGTGAATAATACATTATATTTTCTGGCACCATTGCAACACTTCCGACTACGATTTCAGGTTAAGAATGGTGATTCTCAAACAGACCGAAATGAATCATTCATAAAGATATGTCAGTTTTTCTTTCTCACATACTGCACGGCGGAGAGCCCCGCCTGGGCGCCCTCGTGCACCGCCTTCGCCACCTGCAGCAGACCGCCGGTGCAGTCGCCTGCGGCAAACACTCCCGGCACGTTCGTCGCCATCTGCGCATCGACGCGGATGTTGCCTTTATCGGTGAGCGCCGCGCCCATCTGCCGTGCCATATCCGCGCTGCCGGCGGTGCCCAGCGCCACGAAGACGCCGGCAACCGCCACGGGCGTCTGCTGCCCTTCCAGCAAAACGCCGCTGACGACGCCGTCCGTGCCGACGATGGCGCTGACCTTCTCCGTTTTGACCTCGAAGACGGTCTGACCGGCAAACGTGGGCTCCTGCCCGTTCGTAAAGATCGTCACGCTGTTTGCCACGGCGGCAAGCTCCTGCGCCTCGTGCAGGGCATAATCGCCGCCGCCGAGCACCGCTACGTCCTTTCCTCTGTAAAAGAACGCGTCGCAGACCGCGCAATAGCTGACGCCGTGCCCTTCAAGCCCGGCAAGGCCCTCGATCGGCGGCGCCGCGCGCCGGCTGCCCGTGGCAAAGATAATGCTCTGCGTTTCAAAGCTTCCCGCCGTCGTCACGACCTCGTAGGGGTCGTAGCCGCGCACGCCGAGCATCTGCGCCTCGACAAAGCGCACGCCGAGCGCCCGCGCCTGCGCGATGCCGCGCGCAAACAGCGCCGCGCCCGAGAGCGGCTGCTCCAATCCGTAGTAGTTTTCAATCTTTTCGGCCTTTTCCAGCGAGCCGATCCCGTTATTGATGACAAGCGGCTGCACATTGCCGCGCGCCGCGTAGAGGGCGGCGGAGATACCGGCGGGGCCAGCGCCGACGATGATGATCTTTTCCATTTGCTGTCGCCTCGTCTCTTCTTCGGTTTGGTCCCGCAAATCCGCATTTTCCCACGGAAGCGGAACATCTGCCTCCGTTTTGTACCAGTGAACCTATCATAACCCATTCAGGCGGCTTTTTCAAGGGAAGCGCGGCGGAAGGGGCACCGGAAAGCGCCCGGAACGATTCTTCCCCCGCGCGCAAAAGCGAAAGGACCGCCGCCCGCTCCGTTGCAGGCCGGGGTCCTTTTACGCCGCCCAATCGTTCCGATCGCCTGCCGCGCCGGAGCCGTTACAGCTCCGCAACGGCCTCGATCTCACAAAGGACCCCCTTAGGCAGCGCCTTTACGGCGACGCAGGCGCGCGCGGGCTTGCTGACGAAATAAGCGGCATAGACCTCGTTGAAGGCGGCAAAATCGTTGATATCCGCCAAAAAGCATGTGGTCTTGACCACCTTTTCCAGGCTGCTGCCGCCGGCCTCGAGCACAGCCGCTACGTTTTTGCAGCTCCGGTGCGCCTGCGCCTCAATTCCCTCGGCGACGGCGCCGGTGGCGGGGTCTACCGGAATCTGCCCGCTGACGTATACGGTATTCCCGCTGATCATTCCCTGTGAATAGGGGCCGATCGCCGCGGGCGCGCGGTTTGTTGCGATAACCTGCATGGTTGTGAACTCCCTTCCCGCAAATTCTTTTTCTGTTTATCACGTTAAAGTAACAGGTGAATCTACTATACCATCCGTTTTCCCCGCTGTCAATAAAAAGCCGTTCTCCCGCGGCAAGGCGTTGAATTTGGCCTTTTGCGGAGAGCTCTGCGGGCGCTGTCCTTTCGGCTTTTTCTTCGGCGCGGGATCCCTCATTTCCGGGATCGCGCCGCAGGCTTCCTGCATCCGCTGCCAGACGGTCTGCAGCTCCGATCGATCGCCGCAGCAAGCCGGCGGTCTTTCGCTTTTAAATACCCGATCTCCTTTTCCCTATCTGCGCCCGTCCTCCTTCCCCTCAAGCCGTCAAACGCCGCCTGCCGCTCAGGCTTTCCTGCGCTTGGGCGCGGCCGCGCGAAAGCTCAGGTCGATCATCTCACAGATCATGTCGAAGGGCACCGTTCCGTCAAGCAGGACGGATACCCAATTCCCCCGGCTGATGTGGTAGCCCTTGAAAAATCCCTCCCGCTGCGCCAGCAGCTCCGCGGAGAGCGGGTCGTCCGTCTTGACGTTCAGGAGATCCACGCGTTCCCCGCCGCGCAGGCCCAGTCGGTCTTTCGGCACGTCCATTACCAGCACGTACCATTTTTTATTATCGGGGCGGCGGAAGACGGCATACCGCGGAAACCGCATCCACAGATACTCCGGTTCGCTCTTATATGTTGCCCTGACGTATTCAAAGATGCGTTCCCTCATCCGGCGAGCCCTCCCTTTTTTGATCCCGAGATCAGAGGAGCGCGTCGATGCCGGCCTGTGCCTCTCGCAGGATCGCCTGCACGTCCGCGCCTTCGATATCAAGGCCCTCCGCCTTGAGCAGCCGGACCTCCCCGATCCCGAACATACCGGTAAACAGCGCCCGGACATACCCGTAGCCGTATTCATCGTTCAGGATCGGGCCGCCCGCCGTCGTCACGTAAAACGCTTCGGAACACCGGCAAAGGCCGACCGGCCTTCCGTCCTCATAGCGAAACAGCAGCCCAGGGATCGCAATCTGCTCCAGATACGCCTTCAGAAGCGCAGGGAAGGACAGATCCCAGTAGGGCGCGGCAACGACGATCCGATCCGCCTTTTGAAACTGCTCCGCAAACGCGCGAAGCGGGGAATGCGCATTCTGCTCGCGGTCAAAAAGCGCGTCTTCGGTCAAAAGCGGAAAATTCTGCTCCGCCAGGCGCAGCGTCTGCACCCTGCCGCCCAAGCTTTGCAGCAGACAGCCGGCGAGTCGCCTTGTCCGCGATTCCCTTCTGACGCAGGCGTCGATCAGCAAAATGTTTTGTTGCGCATCCGGCGCGGAACGCCCGCTTTCGCCCGTCTTTTTCTCTGTTGTCTCAAATTTCACTTTTCCCGTTCCTCCGATCCCTCTGATTTCGCCGCCACGGCACGGCGCGCCGGCCGCCCCTCACGGGGATCCGCCGATCGCTTCCCGGCGATTTGCCCTCGAAAATGGGCAGCGCTTTCCGATACATTGATTGTTTTGCGAAGAATGCGTGCAGACGATTTCCGGCTTTTCCATCTCTACGCCGAAGTTTTCCCGCACAAAATCAACGGCCGACAGGATGGAGAGATAGGAATCCCTCTTGCAGCACCGCGGCCCGCCGATTTCCCCGATCCTTTCCAGCGACTTCGCCGTCATCCGATGCGCCAGCCCGAAGGATTCCCGCTCCAGCGGCGTGGAATGGGAGATGATGGATACAAACATGCCCGAGCTGATCCCCGCGCCGCAGGCGCCCCAGAAGCCGCACGCTCCGCCCGGCACATTCCTGCCCCGGTTCATCATCTCGACCAGCGCGGCAGGCAGGTCGATTTCACCGCCCGCATTCCGATATGCCGTCAGAAGCGCCGCGCCGACCATGACGTGATGCTCCGGCCCGTGCATATGGCAAAAGGGCAGCGCCATCATCTTTTCAATGATCTCCACGGGATTCCTCGACGTTTCCTCAAGGCACAGGCCGATGATCGTATCCATACCGGCCGTGTGGCATGTATCGCAAACATAATGCCCGTGGATACAACGGGTTTTGCTGTTCCCCTTTTTTCGGCAAACGGCGCACTCCATGGGCTCATCCGCTTCCAGGTACAGAAGCGGTGCTTTGCAGATCAGGCATTCTTCCTTCATTGCAGCATCTCCTTTTGTGATCTCGGTTTCGGTCCGCACGGGCGGAAATCAGGCTTCGCATTTCGTCCACAGCAGCAGATTCCGTTCGATCCGCATTTGCAGCCGTCCGGTTTCGGCGAGCCATGTGAGATAAGACCTGACCGTGCTGCCGACGAGCGCGTGCTGCTCAAACGTCATCACAAGCCCGTAATCATCAAACAGCTTCTGCAAAATCCCTTCAAAGCAAATCGGCTCCCGACAGATCCCGACGATCCGATCCGCCGTTTCCCAGACCCTTTCGATATTGAACTGCGCCAGAGGCGCAATCTCCTTCGTCGCCTGCGCATGCGCCGGTATAAAGCAGCCCGCCTGCATGGATTTTACTTCTTCCAGCGTTTTCAGATATGCCTGCACATCGACCAAAAAGCCGATCCGGTATTTTTCAAGCGTCTCTTCGCTCGAAAGGCAATCCGCAAGGTAAACCACCTGCTCCGGCGTTCTGAACCCGACCATATCAAAGGAATGCCCCGGCAGAGGGATCATTTCCCATCCCGCCGGAAGCGCCTCCTCCGTAAGCGGCAGCGCATCGCTTCCCTGCGCCATCAGAAACTTATGCCGCAGCGCGCCCGGCGGATTGCCGCCGTAAAGATATGCCGGCTCAAGGATCGGATGCTCCGTGAAATCGCGTTCGATCCCCGGGGCATACAGCCTGCAGTTCGTCTGCGCCTGAAGATACCGGTTCCCGCCGATATGGTCCGCATGGGAATGCGTGTTGTAGACGGCCTTCAGCTTCCATCCCTGCGCATCGAGGATTTTTTTGACCTTTTTCCCGGCGTCCTTATCGTTTCCGCTGTCAATCAGGCAAACCTCGTCCCGCCCCGTTTTGACAACGCCGATTTTCGCCGGACCTTGAATATAATAGCAGGATTCCGATACCGGTATCAGCTCGTACATAGCTTCCCTCATTCCCTTGATTTTATGATGCGGCGCGCTTTGGCTTTCACGCCTGCGGGAAAGCCGTCACAACCGGCTGCTCGTGCGGCGCGCGCTTTTCCCCGATATCGTCAATCCGGTATCGTTTTCCGTTCTTTCATGGCAGTTGGGTTATTCGGGAAAATTGCGCCGACCGTTCGGCGCTTTCCCAGGCCGGGGCAGGCGCCGCAAGCCGCCGTCCCCTTTTTTCAACGCACGCCGGCAAACGGCGCAAAGGCTTTCGCAGGATGCCGTCTCCGCAGATGCGAGAGCGATATCGAAACGCAATCTATGACGGGCCTCACCGGTTATGGTCGAGTTGCCACACCGCAGCGAAGCGAAAGGAGCCGCATCCTTTATGAGCAAAAGTATAGCACAGAACACGGCATCTCGGCAACGCCCAATGAAGTACGCGCAGAAGTACGGCGCCGGCCGCGCAGGCCGCAAATACGGCAAAAGCCGGTCAGCGATCCGCAGGATTTCGTCAAGAGCCAGCCTGCTGCCATCACAGAGTTTGATGAGACGCCGATCAGCCGCCTGATTGAAAAGATCACCGTCTTCGCCGACCGCTTCACCGTGAATTTCAAGTCCGGGATTCCAATCGATATCGAAGCATACGAAAAGCTCCCTGCCGCCGAAGCACTGCCGGCAGTGGGGAGCCTTAATCCGCCTTACGGGAACACCTTAATTCTCATTTACTGCTATCCAGATTTCTCCGGAATAATTCGGGTCATCCGTTTTGTCCGACGGATACACCTCGATCTCTATACCTCCGGCATATTCGTAACGGTCGCTGCACGGAAAGAACTCACTGACGATCTTTCTATAGGTCTCAATGAAGGTTTCCGGCATCTTGCCCTTGAATGGAAATACTACATATGTGAACTCCGGAAGTTCAATTATTTCCAGATCTCCATCTACAGGCGCACCGTTATACTCCGCACCGATTCCGTACGGAAACATATCTCCATCCGTTTCAAGTGAAAAGCAAATTCCCAGCAATCCCGCAATCCGTGGCCTTTCTGGAATGTAGCGGATAATCTTCTGCACCGTCCCATCCTGTCCGCATTTCGCCCAGAATCCGGTAATATCAGGCGTCCCTGCCCCGGTTTCCGGTTTATGAACAGCCTCTCTCTTGCAGATCACTTTGATCGCGCCCGGTTTTTCAATTCGATAATCCATTTCATTTCCTCCTGTCAGAATCAGTTTTACAGACAGTTTTGAAAAAGATTTGACCGTACCGCCGTTTCTGGCTTCGGTCGGCGTAATGCCGTGGAACCGGGAAAAGGCACGGGTAAAGCTCTCCGGCGTTTCATATCCGTATTTGAGAGCAACATCAATTACCCTGTCGCCGCCGTTAATGAGTTCATCCGCCGCAAGCGAAAGGCGTCTCATTCGGATATAATCACCAAGCGTATAACCACACATGATACGGAATATTCTCTGAAAATGAAACGAAGACGAATAGGCCTCCTTCGCCACGGCGTTATAGTCAATTTCTTCAGTCAGATGTGATTCCGTATAATCAATGGCTCTCTGTATGCCTTTGATCCAGTCCAAATCCAGTTCCTCCTGTCTTGCGGTTCTATTCTAACAGGCACAAGTATCTGCTTCTTGATTCTGAGTGCTGCGTGATGTCAGATAGAATCGTTGAAGAAAAGGGCTCCTCGCCTCTGACGCATCTGCCGGCAGAGAGAAGCCTTGGTCTGTCCGTTAAACTGGAATTGTCAGAGCGCGGTCAGCCTGCTTTTCAGCAGCGGAATTCCTTCTTCCATCCACCATTTGTTATCAACACCGCCGGAGCTCATTCCTCCATGAGCAAACTGCTCTATGACGGCAAAATCCATATATTCGTCGGTCAGGACCTTGCCTGAAAGCGAAAGGTATTCCTCTTTTATCCACTTTTCCAGTTCGTCAGGAGAAATCAGTTCCATATTCTCCGCGAGCTTTTTTAGGTAATCCCAGAAATACGGATCGCCTCTGAACCCCCATCTTTCGGGTTTTTCCTCAAATATTTTTGACAGTTTCATACTCCAGCTCCTCCTCAGATTCCGAATATGCTTACTTCTTTTTCTTCGCAGCCGGAAGCTCCTCGTACATCGCGACCAGCAGATCTTTCAGGAAATCTTTATCGTCCACGTCATCAACGAGCAGCATTTCCCTTGCGCCGTCATACGGCAGCTCCATATCTGCATTCGGCATCATTGCCACAGCGGACTTCGTGGGCTTTACAAGAAAGCGGTCATCGTAAATGCCGCCGATCACCTTGCCGCGATAATAGAGGATGTATTCGCTCATCATCGCCCGATAAGCTACGTCATCCAATCCTGACAGCTGCTCCAATATGAAATCCAAGTATTTTTTGCTTGACGCCATGATGCTACCTCTCCCGTATCGGATGCCTGATCACGGTCTTCAGCTTCTCCGGTGCAATCTTTCCGGCATCGCTCAGATAAATCTCGTGATGGAGACGCTGATCGGTGATATCCAGCGTATAGCCCTGCCGCTCCATGAACTCATGCATCGATGCTACCGTTGCAGGCTCATCGTCATAAGAACCGATGTGCATGCATTGAACGCACAGCCCCTCATCATAGGTTAGAAATTCCACCTTTGAGAAGTCTGTCTTTTTTCTCTCGGCAGCCTCCTCAATAGCCCAATCAAAATCTACCTTGGCGACGAAATCCGGCAGACGAATGACGGAGATCCACTCGAAGTTTTCCTTGTGCGCATAGTCGATCCCTGCGGCGCCATCCTGCCGCCAGAATCCTTCCAGCGGCGGGACGACATAATCGAAATATCCCTCTATCTGATGGTCGCTTTTCTTGCTCATCTTGATAGTAAAAGCAATACCATAAAGTAAGCCAATAGCCTGCTTGTATTCTCCATTCTCGGCGTTCGGATCACCCCGCCCTCGAACCGCTATATAATTCATGCTCGGGATCGTCACGATGGACAGCTTATTCTTTGGCATATAGAATTCTTTGTATTCTTTCTTAAAGTCAAATGCCATCGCACTCACCCCCTGAGCCGTTTTACTCTCTCGTCTACATTCTTCTTAAACTCTTCTTCTGACATGCTTGGATCCCTCGTTCCAAGTATCAGAACGCACGGCAGTTTATCGCACTCTCCGCAGGAATGAAAGCCATTTTGAATCCGGCAACAATAATATATGGGACACTCCTTCCCTTCCGGTGCGTGAAACACCTTACCGCATACGGCGTTACAGCCCTTACACATTTCCCCGTAGCAATAACATGTACTGCAGTCCGAACCGCAGCAGCTGATCATTTCGCCAGGATCACTCATCTCCCAATATCCCCTTCTGCTTTTTCTTACTCAAACTTCCGAGCACTATCCTGTATGCCTTTCTAAGCAAGTCCTTTAAAATATCATCCGGCACGTCACCATTCGCTTTCACCGAATTCCAAATTCCTCAACCAGTCTCCATTTTAAAACCGCTTTGCCCGCTCTATGCTTTTTGTTACGATCAGCACGTTTTTCAGCTTCATGCTCAAACTCCTCCTTGACCTGTGATATGCCATTCCCCGCCGCCGCTGATGGCAGTGTGAGGGCCTTCATTTGTCTTGCACAAGCTGGTCCGCGCTACGAGGATTGGCTGATAAAAACCGGTCTCATCCGGGAACTTCCAAACCGCTTCACTACAGCCGCTATCAAGAAGCATTTTCGTCAGCTCCTCTCTGCGGGTTGCTCTGTATTCACATTCAAATTTGCTGATCCGGAGCTCCTCCTCGTCGTCGATGATGTACTGAGTAAGCCTGTAATTATCTTCTTCCCATACCCATGTTTGGAAGGATACGCGCTGTCCCTTATCCGTCTTGTGGATGTACGGGGGAGAATACGGTGGTTTCTCAACCAGAAGGCTGTCATAGTCCCGGATGCTGGCCACAAAGATGCCGCCTGATCTGATTTGACCGGTGATGCTCCTGACAGCAGATTCCAACGCGTCATGTGTAAGCATATGCGGCAGAGCGTTATCCATCGCAATCACAATATCAAACTGCTCTGAGAAGGTATCGGATAAGGCACAAAAATCTGCATGTTCAAAACGTATCTTTACACCGTTTTTCTCTGCACGCCCGGCTGCCTCAGCAAGCTCTCCGTCACTGATATCCGATGCGGTTACAGAATAGCCAAGCTCAGCCAGACCGATCGCCTGCGTTCCGATTCCGCATGCGCAGTCGAGGATCTGTGCTTTTCTGTCGAATCCGTTATCCGCAAAGATCTTATTCAGGATAACAGCCTGCTCCCGCGTTGCCGCCTGCCAATCCAAAAACAGCTTGTCATACTGGGCTGCCATATTATCATAAAAGGTCTGTGTGATATCCATGTCTTCCTGCCTCACATAAAGCAGTCGGCTCAGAAGCGGCTCCAAAGTCTTTTCGCGGTTATCGCTGATCGGCGTAATTTGTTCTCCGGCTTGCTAAACCCATCGATATATTCCTTTGTCCGCCTTGAGGCTTTCGATCGTTATACCAAGAACAAACCGATCCGGATTCGATTTCCGACGCATGCTCTACGATCTCATCAAATGGTCTTCGCTGTATTTCCCACGCCGCTGCTTCTTGATGATACATTCTTTCCCTTGAATTTTCCCGGTATGCAGCTTCTTGTAAATACAAGCCTCCGGTTTTCATGTCTGCTCTGCAAGCGCCTTTTTTTCATAACTCATTTTCAGCTCTCCGAGACGTCCGTCTCTCTTTGCAAGAATAAAGACTATAACGCAGAGTATGCCATTTACAACAAGCGCAGGGACAGCGCCCTCTACGCCGAATCCGTAGTCATAGAACAGATTGCTGACACCGTTTGCCGCAGCAAGCCGAAATATGGATACTTCGGATACAAGTCCGCTGTTCGGCAGACCGAAAATAAAATTCTGTGTGAAATTCCACATGGTATGCATGCCCATTACGATCCAGATACTGCCTGTATACCAACGGATAAGTGAATAAGAGAACCCGCATAGAATGATTCCGACAATCGCCAGAACGGTGACGCCGTCATTGAATACGTGGAGCAGTCCGAAAAATACCCCGTTGGCCAGTACCGCCACCCATACAGGATAGTGAATGCAGATCCTTTCATACAGGTATCCTCTGCACCACAGTTCCTCGGACGTACTCTGGATAAACACCATCAGGAATGCATAAAGGATCGTAGGTATCATCTTGAAACTGAAATCCGGATAAAATTGAACATCGCCGTGGAGCATCGCACAGCCTATACACAAAAAATTAGTGAGCAATCCCAGGAGCAATCCTGTCAGCAGATTCTTTCTCGTATTTTCCTGTGATGCCTCATAGTTATCCTCGACCACTTTAATTTTATGATTTTTTCCGGCGCCTTTAGGGAGAAAAGATCTGAGGATGAAACGATTCTTTTTAACTGCCGTACAAACAATGGCCAGCGTAATGACCGCGCCTACAGTATACGTATAATTGTAGTTGATAAATGATATTGCCGGAGAAAAGTCCGCAAGATGGCTTATGATCCAGTATATCCCTGCCGAAACAAAGCTTGCCAGAAAAACATAAAGAACGATCACGAGAAATAGGATCCACAGAAGATTATTGCCTTTGAATTTACGTACTCTTTTTTTAATCATTTCATCCGATCCCTCTATTCTATCAATCGCGCAAACGCGATTCCTATTCTTTTCAGCCGGTATGCGTCAGCAGGCAAACGGTCTCCACATGCCCCGTTCTCGGGAACATATCCACCGGCCGGATGCGCTTTGTCTCATAGCCCTGTTCTGCAAACAGCGCAGCGTCCCGTGCGGCGGTCGCCGGATTGCAGGAAATATAGACGACGCGCCGCGGCGCCATACGTGCGATCGTCCCGATCAGGCCGGAGGAAAGCCCCTTACGCGGCGGATCGACGACGACCACATCGGGCGCGAGGCCCTTTGCCTCGAGCGCGCGTGCGGCCTCGGCGGCATCCGCGCAGAGAAAACGCGCGTTCGTGACGCCGTTTGCCGCAGCGTTCGCGCGGGCATTTTCGACCGCCTGCGGCACGATCTCAACGCCGATGAGCCGTCCGGCGTTCTTTGCCATCGAAAGCCCGACCGTGCCCGCGCCGCAGTAGAGGTCAACGAGCGTTTCGCCGCCCGTCAGCCCCGCCAGCTCCGCGGCGACGCCGTAGAGCCGCTCGGCGCCCGCGCGGTTGACCTGATAGAACGACAGCGGCGAAAACGAAAACCGCAGGCCGCACAACACATCCTCAATGCAATCGGCGCCCCAGAGCGTCCGGCAGGTTTTGCCGAGCAGCACGTTCGTCTTTTCGCGGTTGACGTTGAGGATCACGCTTGCGAGCTGCGGGCAGGCGCCGCGCAGGCGCGCGACCAGATCCTCTTCCCTCGCAAGGCGGTCTCCGTTCACGATCACGGCTGCCATCACCTGTCCCGTCTGCTCGCCCTGCCGCAGGTAAAGCGCGCGCACAAGCCCGCTGTGCGCCGCTTCATCGTAAACCGAAATCCCGTTTTTCTCGATCCATGCGCGAAAGGCGCCGACCAGCGCGCCGAATGCCGGCGGATGCAGCCTGCAATCCCGCTGCCCGACAATGCGGTGCGAACGCCTGGCATAAAAGCCGATGCGCAGCACGCCGCCCTGCATCGCCACAGGATAGATCGCCTTATTGCGGTAGCCCTCCTGCGCAGGGGACGGCAGGATCGGCTCAACAGCGCACGAAAGCCCGCCGATGCGGCGCATCGCCTCGCGCACCCACCCCTCCTTGAGACGGCATTCCGCCGCATAAGTGATGTGGCGCAGGCTGCATCCGCCGCACTGCGGGAACGCCGTACAATCCGGCGCGCAGCGGTCGGGGGAAGGAACCGGAAGCTCCTTTGCGATCCCGTAGAGACCGCGCGGCGTCACCTTGACGATGCGCACGCGCGCCCGGTCGCCCACAGCCGTCGCAGGCACAAAGACAACGGCGCCGTCTGTGCGGCCGACGCCGTTTCCCTCCTGTGTGACATCCTCGATCAAAACCTCAACGATGCTGTTTTTTGCCGTCATCCGACCCGCTCCTTCTCCGAAAAAAGCGCGGCGCCGTTTTGCGGCGCCTCACCGCCCTCAGCGGATAAAATTCGTGTACGTCCCTTTTTCAAACGTCGGCAGGGCAACGCCGGCGGCCTTGCCGGCCTCGATGCAGGCAAGCAGCCACGCCATATTGCGGCCGAGCTGGCGGAGAATCTGCATTCCTTCCTCATCCTGCCTGACCTGATCGCCCATTGCGCCGAAGGCCCCGTTCCAATACTGCGAGGAAACGACCGGCATATTGCAATAGGTGAAATACTTGTTGAGCTCATCGAGCGCGCTTGTCGTACCGGCGCGGCGCGCGATGGCAATGCCCGCGGCGGGCTTGAGGCGCAGCGCGGCGCTGCCCGCGTAACAGACGCGGTCAAAAAGCGATTTCGCCGTGCCGCTGATCCCCGCATAATGCACCGGCGAGCCGACGATCAGTCCGTCGCAGGTCTCCATCTTCTGCAGGATCTCGTTGCAGGCGTCATCCTGATAAGCGACGCAGCGCAAAACATGCTGCTTTTTGCATTGCTGGCAGGCAATGCAGGCGCGCACGGGCGTTTTTGCCGCCCAATAGATCTCTGTCTCGACGCCGCAGCTTTCGATGGCGTCGGCGCACTCGCGCAGCGCGTGGTAAGTGCTGCCCTGCTGATGCGGGCTGGTGTTGACAAGCAGTACTTTCATCCGAAATGCCTCCTTCGGTAACTCCGTTCGGTTCTTTCATCTGCGGCGCTGAGCGTGCCGCTTTCTTATTTTTTAGCGTATCACATCCGCCCCGCCATTGCAAGCGCCCGGGCAAAATCGCCGCCAAGCCTTGAAAGAGCCTGCGCCCCATGCTATAATGAACGACATCATAACAAAGACAACATCTGATATTTTTGAGAGGAGTGAGTCATGTTGTCCACCTCGATTCCCGCCATGTACCGTTCCAAGCTGACGCTCATCGAGACCGAGCGCGCCATCAAGCTGCTCAAGGATACCTTTGAACGGGAGCTTGCCGCCAACCTCAATCTGACCCGCGTCTCCGCTCCGCTGTTCGTGCAGCCCGAGACGGGCCTGAACGACGACCTTTCCGGCGTTGAGCGCCCGGTCGCTTTTGACATTCCCGCGCTCGGCGGCGCCGAGGGACAGATCGTCCACTCGCTCGCCAAATGGAAGCGCCAGGCCCTCCACCGCTACGGCTTCGGCCACGGCGAGGGCATCTATACCGATATGAACGCGATCCGCCGCGACGAGGAGCTCGACTGCACGCACTCGCTCTACGTCGACCAGTGGGACTGGGAGCGCGTGATCACGGCCGAGGAGCGTACGCTCGATACGCTGGTGGCCACCGTGGAGCGCATCATTGATGCGCTGCGCAAAACCGAGTGCAGGCTCGTCGAGGCTTTTCCCGTTTTCGGCCGGAAGCTGCCGGAAAAGCTCTTCGTCATCTCGACGCAGGAGCTCGCCGAAACCTATCCCGATCTCTCGCCCAAGGAGCGCGAGGATATCATCTGCCGCGAATTCGGCCTTGTGCTGCTCACACAGATCGGCGGCGCGCTGCGCGACGGGAAGCCGCACGACCTGCGCGCCCCCGACTACGACGACTGGAACCTCAACGGCGACATCCTGGTGTGGGATTACACGCGCGGGCACGCGCTTGAGCTTTCCTCCATGGGCGTGCGCGTCGATGCCGAATCGATGGACCGGCAGCTTACGCTCGCCGGCAAGGATGAGCGCCGCGCCTATCCCTACCACCAGATGGTGCTCCAGAACACCCTGCCGCTCACGATCGGCGGCGGCATCGGGCAATCCCGCGTTTGCATGTATTTTTTGGAAAAGAGCCACATCGGCGAAGTGCAGGCCTCCTGCTGGCCGGCCGAAATGTGGGCCCAGTGTGAACGCGTCGGCATTCATCTGCTTTGAAGCCGCAGATTTTCAGAAAAATTGTTGCCGGTTTTCCCTCTTCATATCGCTTCTTCCGGTTTCATTGCCGCTTTTTCGACAGCCGCAGCGCAGCTCCTTTTCAGGGGCTGCGCTTTTATTCTGCGCCGTCCGGTATCGTTGCCGGAATATGGGCATCATACGGCTGCGCGGCGCATGTGGGCTTTCCGCCGCGCGCACGAAACGACCGCGCAGGGGATTGCCTGTTGAAAAACAAAAAGGCGGAGCCGGAGCCGCCTCTTGACAAATACCCTATTGGGGTATATACTGTATCCGCAATATACCGATGGGGGGTATTAAAATGGCGGAAAGAGCGTGCCCGCACTGTTCCGGCCGCAAGAAGAAACGCAGCGACGCCGAATACAAATGCCTGATGAACCGCCTCCGGCGAATCGAGGGGCAGGTGCGCGGCGTACAGAAAATGCTCGAACAGGACGCCTACTGCCCCGATATCATGGTGCAGGTCTCCGCGATCAACAACGCGCTCAACAGCTTTAATAAAGTGCTGCTCGCCGCGCACATGCGCTCCTGCGTGCTCGAGGATATCAGGGCCGGCAAGGATGAAACGATCGACGAGCTTGTCGAAACTCTGCAGAAGGTGATGAAATGACGGACCAGTACACCGTAACCGGCATGACCTGCGCCGCATGCAGCAGCCGGGTCGAAAAGGCCGTTTCCAAGGTGGCGGGCGTCGAGAGCTGCTCGGTGAGCCTGCTGACGAACTCGATGGGCGTAACGGGAACGGCAAACCCCGCGGATATCATCCGCGCCGTGGAGGCCGCCGGCTACGGCGCCTCGCAGAAAGGCGCGGACAAGCGACAGACTGCCTCTTGGGAGGACGCAGACTCGCTCAAGGATACCGAGACGCCGAAGCTGCGGCGGCGCCTGATCCGCTCGCTCGCGGTGCTCGCCGTGCTGATGTATTTTTCGATGGGCCATCTGATGTGGGGCTGGCCCGCCCCCGCGGCATTCGATAATCTTGTCTTTCTCGGCACGTTCGAGATGCTGCTCGCCATCGCGGTGCTCATCATCAACGGGAAATTCTTTACCTCCGGCTTTTCGTCGCTCCTGCACGGCGCGCCCAATATGGATACGCTCGTCGCGCTGGGCTCGACGGCCTCCTTCGGCTATTCGCTCGTCGAGCTGTTCGCCATGATTCTGGCGCAGGGCGCCGGCGACCACCACACCGTCATGCGCTACGGCATGAACCTCTACTTTGAATCCGCCGCGATGATCCCCACGCTGATCACGATCGGCAAAATGCTCGAGGCGATGAGCAAGGGCAAGACGACCGACGCGCTCAAAAGCCTGATGAAGCTGGCGCCGAAAACCGCCATGCTCATCGTAGACGGCGAGGAACGCGAGGTGGGCATCGAGGAAGTGCGCGCCGGCGATCTTTTTGCCGTGCGTCCGGGCGAAAGCATCCCCGTGGACGGCGTCGTCGTCGAGGGCATCACCGCCGTGGACGAATCCGCGCTGACAGGCGAGAGCATCCCCGTGGACAAAGCCGCAGGCGACGCGGTCTCCGCCGCGACGATCAACCGCTCCGGCTATATCCGCTGCCGCGCCTCGCGCGTCGGCGAGGATACGACGCTCGCGCAGATTATCAAGACCGTCTCCGACGCCGCCGCGACAAAGGCCCCGCTCGCCCGCATCGCCGATAAGGTCTCCGGCGTCTTCGTGCCCGCCGTGATCGGCGTCGCCGTCCTCACGCTGATCGGCTGGCTCGCCGCGGGCAGGCCGTTCGCCTTCGCAATCGCGCGCGCCATTTCGGTGCTCGTCATCAGCTGCCCCTGCGCGCTCGGCCTCGCGACGCCCGTCGCGATCATGGTCGGCAGCGGCATGGGCGCGAAAAACGGCATCCTCTACAAAACCGCCGCCGCGCTCGAGGGCATCGGCCGCACGCAGATCGTCGCACTCGACAAGACCGGCACGATCACCGAGGGCGCGCCGCGCGTCACCGATCTGGAACCGGTCGGCGTCGGGGAGGACGAGCTGCTGCGCCTCGCCGCCGCGCTCGAGGCAAAAAGCGAGCACCCGCTCGCGAAGGCCGTCATGGAGCGCGCACAGGGACTTGCGCTCCCCGAGGTATCGGACTTCACCGCCCTGCCCGGCAACGGTCTGACGGCAAAGCTGCCGGACGGCTCCGTCCTGCTCGGCGGCTCACTCGCCTACCTCTCCTCGCAGCTCGCCGTCCCCGCCGACGTCGCGGCGCATGCGGAGGCGTTCTCCGCTGCGGGCAAAACGCCGCTGCTCTTCGCGAAGGACGGACAACTGCTCGGCGTCATCGCCGTCGCGGATACGATCAAGGCTGATTCCGCCGCCGCCATCCGCGAAATGAAGAGCATGGGCATCCGCGTCGTCATGATCACCGGCGACAACGAGCGCACCGCCCGCGCGATCGGGGCAGAGGCCGGCGTCGACGACGTAATTGCCGGCGTCCTGCCGGACGGCAAGGCCGACGCGATCAACCGCCTCAAGCGCTTCGGAAAAGTCGCCATGGTCGGCGACGGCATCAACGACGCCCCCGCGCTCACCGTCGCGGATACGGGCGTCGCCATCGGCGCGGGCGCAGACGTCGCGATCGACGCTGCCGACGTCGTTGTGATGAAAAGCCGCCTGACCGACGTGGCCGCCGCGATCCGCATGAGCCGCGCAACCGTGCGCAACATCCACGAAAACCTCTTCTGGGCGTTCTTTTACAACGCGATCTGTATCCCGCTCGCGATCGGTCTCTACGGCCTCGCCATGAAGCCGATGTACGGCGCGGCGGCGATGAGCCTTTCGAGCTTCTGCGTGTGTATGAACGCCCTGCGGCTCAACCTCGTCAAAATCCACGACGCGAGCCGCGACAGGCCGATCGGCGCTCCCGTGGCGCTGCCCGCGGATCACGATACCGAAAATCAACCGGAAACCAAGGAGGAAGCTTCCATGAAAAAAACATTGAAGGTAGAGGGCATGATGTGTCTACACTGCGAGGCCCGCGTCAAAAAAGCGCTCGAAGCGATTGACGGCGTCACCGAAGCGACTGCCAGCCACGAAAGCGGAACCGCCGTCGTCACGCTCTCGAAGGATGTTTCAAACGAGGCGCTCAAGGCCGCCGTGGAGGCGCAGGATTACCGGGTGCTCGGCGTCGAATGACGGCCGCCCAAAAAGAAGCTGCAGCATTGCTTTTGCTTTGCTGCGGCTTTTTTATACCGGAGTACGCAGATCGCCTTCGCCGGCGCCGTCTGTGGCGCATGGGTATCGGGCTGCTATACTGAATAGAAAAGCGGTTTTTCGTTTTCCGATGCAGATCGCCGCCGGAGTCAGAGGCGTATCCGTGTGCGGGCGCCCGGGGAAAACAGACGCGTTTGGCCGGGGGTGCCCGCCTCGCCGGCCGGCAGGCGGACACGCCGTTTGAGACACGCATTTTTTGACATCGTTTTTACATTTTTTGCGCAAAAACGCCGAGGGGGATCATCTTTTGTTATCCTGTATATGCTTCTTCATACACTGTCCCGAATTCTGAGAAAGAGAGGAGATTCCATATGGCATACACATTAACCGTAAACGGCAAAGCCGTCTCCTGCGAGGACGGCGACAAGACACTGCTGCATTTCCTGCGCAACGATCTTCAGCTTTTCGGCGCAAAGGACGGCTGCAGCAAAGGCATGTGCGGCACCTGCACCGTCATTGTCGATGGGAAAGCCCAGCGCTCCTGCCTGAAGAAGATGAAGAATCTGGAGGGCGCCGTCGTCCAGACGGTCGAGGGCATTTCCGACGGCAGCACGCTCCATCCCGTACAGACCGCGTTTTTGATCAATCACTCTTACCAGTGCGGTTTCTGTACGCCGGGCGTCATTATGGCGGTAAAGGCTCTGCTGGACGCCAACCCCCATCCCTCAGACGAGGAGATCCGCAAACAGCTGAAAAACAACATCTGCCGCTGCACCGGCTACAAGCAGATCAT
>Ga0079305_1000840_pt1 | contig 53629 bp, 42 predicted proteins | sample LMS_cellobiose_e_FD_79183 | JGI IMG/M metagenome (GOLD analysis project Ga0079305, IMG submission 79183) | Rumen-fistulated moose microbial communities from Alaska, USA - LMS_cellobiose_enrichment | ecosystem: Host-associated > Mammals > Digestive system > Stomach > Rumen fluid ...
GTTGGGCGGTTGGCGAACCTGCCTTTACTATAGCATCTGGGTTCCCTTTTTTCTTGAAGCTAAAGCTATTCGGTTACATACCGGCTCTGCCGGTAGTTTTTTTACGCTAAAGCGATATAAAAAGGACCGCTCCGTAAAACGCGGAGCGGTCCACTTGACCGATGGTGGGATATTACGCTTTGTTGTGACGCTTGCGGATCTTGGCGGCGGCATTCCGGACGCCGTTGATCATATCCTCGATGTTCTGCTCGGTGAGGCGCGGGTGCATGGGCAGATTCAGTTCGCGCTTGTAGAAGAACTCGCTGGCGAGCGGGCACTGATCGGGATCGTAGCCCATGCGCTTCAGCCCGGTGAAGTGGAAGGTCGGCTGATAGTGCAGGATGCCCTGCACGCCCTCTTCCTGATAGAGCACACGCATGAATTCGTCGCGCGAGCCGCCCAGTTCCCTTTCGTTCACGCAGAGCGTGTAGAGGTGGAAACTGTGATAACGGTCGGCGGGCTCGTAAGGCGTTTCGACGCCCTTGACGTCCTGCAGTCCGGCGGTGATTTTGTGCGCGATCTCGCGGCGCTTGGCGACGAGCATGTCGAGTTTGTCCAACTGGGCGCAGCCGACCGCCGCCTGGATCTCGTTCATCCGGTAGTTGCTGCCCCAGTGGCCGTTCCACGGGATGACGTCGAAGTGGGCGGGCAGCCAGTATTCGATGGGATCGGTCTTTTTGCAGACGATCTTGCCGAAGCGCCACTCGGGATTTTGGGGATCCTTGAGCTGGTCGTTCCACGACTGCGGCTGATTGCTCATGCAGCGGAGGTTCTGGATTCCGTTGGAGTATTCGTCGTTGTTGGTGGTGATCATGCCGCCTTCACCGCAGGTGGTGATGTTCTTGAGCGAGTGGAACGAGAACGCTCCGGCGTCGCCGATCGAACCCGCCATGCGGCCTTTGTACGAGGAGCCGGTGGCGTGGGCGCAGTCTTCGAGGACCTTGAGACCGTGCTTTTTGGCGATCTCCATGATGGGATCCATATCGACCATCAGCCCGGCGTAGTGGACGACGTAGATCGCCTTGGTCTTGGCGGTGATCTTGCGCTCGACGTCGGCGGGGTCGATGTTGAAGGTCTTGGGATCGATATCGGCGAAGACCGGGATACCGCCTTCCTTGAGGATGACCAGACTGGTCGCCACGAAAGTGTTCGGGGTGACGATCACCTCGTCGCCGGGCCGGATGTCGAAGAGCTGGGTGATGACGTGCATGCCGGTCGTGCAGTTGGTGCACGCATAGGCGTACTTGACGCCGTGCTTGGCGGCGAACTTCTTCTGGAACTCCTGCGTCTTGGGTCCCATGGTCAGGGAATCCTGCGCCATGGCGGCGAGGGCGGCGTTGCGCTCGGCCTCGTCGTAGATGCTGCCCATGAAGGAGTAGGGGACCTTGAGTTTCACGCCGTCATCGGTCGCGTAGCTGCTGGTGATCCCGCCTTCGGATTCGGCTCCGGTGTAGTGTTTTTTGTCGATGGCCATGAAAAATTCTCCTTTACAAAGAGTGTGAGTTCACCTATCTTCGCCCCTCCGCCGAGGGTCAGATATTCTTGAGTTTGAGTTTTTCGCCGTTCGAGTGCACGATGCGTTCGCCGGATCTCCGCGCCCGGTCGGCGGCGGCGATGGCCTCGGTGATGGCGGCGCCGGCGTTGGCGAGGAACTCCTCCTCGATCTTCCGCCCGGTTTCGGCGCAGGCGCGTTCGGGATAGCCCATCACGCCGATCCTGACCTCGTCGCGCTGCGAGGTGTTGACGATCTCCTCGCGCATGGAGGAGAAACTTTCGCGCAGCTGGTAACTGTCGGGATCGTCCCGCAGCGCTTCGGCGACTTCGGGGGGATCCTGCGGCAGGTCGCCGCGGCGGACGACCTCGGGACACCAGTGGAGCATCAGCGACGTCTCGGCTTCGGCGGCGTGGTAGTCTCGCGTCTCGAAAAGTTTCATCCAGGTCGGCGAGTAGTTCCAGATCGGGACCAGCATGATGAGGTCGTCGCGGAGCGCGGGGTTCAGCCACTTGAGGATGCGCAACGATTCCTTGAGGTGGAGCAGACTTTCGCTGCCGCCGTGACCGGGGATGATGATGAAGTTGCGAAACCCCTGAAGCGACAGCGATTCGATGATCTCGCCGATCAGGTTGGAGAGCGTATTGGGTTTGACGTTGATGGTTCCGGGAGCCATGCCGCCCGAGAAGGTGTAATTGAGCGTGGGGGCGATCAGGCAGTCGAGTTTTTCCGCGAGTTTGGCGGAGATGAACTCCGCGTTGCGGATATCGACGTCGAGCGGCAGGTGCGCCCCATGCTGTTCGCTCAACCCGTAGGGCAGGATGACGGTGCGGCAGGTGTGCAGCCGTTCCCGCAGTTCCACCAGTGTCAGGTCTTGCAGACGATGGCTTTTCATCTTGATTTCCCCCAAAAACGCTTCGGCGTTGACAACGGGGCTTCCGGCCGAAATCCGTTTGTCCGCCGCATTTAAATCTTTTCTTTGTCAATTAAGATAATCCGGTTGCGAAAAAAGTCAAATAAAAAAGTCGCCGCTTTGTAAAAAATATACAAAAATCTCTAAAAAACCATGAGTTGACATATATATAATACATTCTCGGATTAATAAAACCGGTCGCTCATTCCCCGGGGATGGTCCACCGGTATTGAAAAAAGCGCGCGCGCGCGATATGTTATAAAACTGCAACTGCAACAATCACTGGTCGGAGTCTATGGCGGATAAAGGTCGTATCTGGGAGCGGCGGGCGCTCACGGCGGGGCTGCTGGTGCTGGCGCTCGTGGTGCTGGGCGCGGGGTATCGGATGCTGCGCCCCGGGATCGGGCGGTTCTGCGACGACTTTCTGTATCCGTATCTGCGGCTGTCGCGCCTCGGGATGACGCGGCTGTCGCAACAGAGCCTGCTGGCATACAGCCGCGCCGAACTGGCGTCGAAACTGGAGGAACTTGAGCGACGCAACCGCAGTCTGGCGCTGCAGGCGGCGGCGGCGGGCGAACTGCTCAAGGAGAACGCCGAACTGCGCAAGCTGATGGAACTGTCCGCCTCCGCGACCCACCGCTATCTGGCGGCGGAGATCGTGCTGCGCGACCCGCTGATGTGGCGGGAACGCTTCACGGTGGACCGCGGCGAAGTCGACGGGGTCCGTCCCGGCGCGGCGGTGATCGACGTGGGCGCCGACGGGCGTCCGCTCTTCGTCGGGGTGATCGAGCGCGTCGGGCGGAGCACCAGTACGGTGCTGACGCTGTACAACGATGCGCTCCGGCTCTCGGCGCGCTTCGGCGGCAGCGGCGCGGTCGGATTCGTCAACGCCGGCGAAGGACATCACGACGACGGCACGATTCCGGTCGGCTATCTGCCGCGCGGGGTGATCTATCGCCCCGACGAGGCGGCGGTGACGACCGGCTTCGAGCGGGGGATACCGCCGGGGCTGGTGATCGGCGATCTCGCCGCGGTAGACGATCCGGGCAGTCGTTTTTCCAGCCGCTTGCACCTGACGGGCCGATTGCGTCCGGCGGCGGAGTTGGACGGCATCCGCTTCGTGGTGATATCCATTGCCCCTCCCGGCGGAGGCGGCGGCCGTTAGCATGAATACCCTGATCGCAAGTGTCATGCTCTTCGCGGCGCTGCTCGCGGATCTGTGGCTGGGAAACTACGGACTTACGCCGTTCCTCGCGGTGTATGTATTGTTTCACGCGTCGCGCAGCGTGTCGCTGACCTACGCGACGGCGGCGGCGCTGCTCCTCGGGATCGTCGTCGATCTTGTGTACTGCCGCGGCAGTTCGGGATCGCCGCTCGCCTTTATGCTGGCGCTCTACGCGGGGCGTCTGGCGCTATTCCGGCGCGCGGGCACCGGAGCGGAGCGCTGGCTGCAGGTGGTCCTCGCCGGCGGCGCGCTCGGCATGGTGCTGACGCTGTACCGCATGCTGGCGGCGGGGGGCGCTCAGGCGTGGACCCGGTTCGGCGCGGCGCTGGATCTGTCGCTCGGCGTCGCGTCGGGGGTGCTGAAACTCGCGCTCACGGTGCTGCTGCTGGATTTCTGCTGCGGTTATCTGGGGTTGCCGGGGTTCTTCCCGCCGGAACTGCGGAACGGTAAAAACTCGAACGCGGGGCGTTCCCGCCGCCGCCGGGTGCTGGCGGCGAACGTGGCGGGGCGCGGCAAATGAAGAAACCCCGTGATCGCTGGCTCCCCGGCTGGCTGACCGTCCCGCGGCTGCGGGTGGCGGAACTGGCGTTGCTGATGCTGGTCGCGTCGGGGGTGCTGATCCGCGTGCTCTATGTGGAGCAGGTGGAGTCGGGCGAAATTCACCGGGTGGCGGTGTCGCGGCAGTCGATCCGCCGCGTCCGGGTCCCGGCGGAGCGGGGGCGGATCTTCACCTCGGACCTGGTGGTGGCGGCGGAGAACCGTCCGGTGCTGAATCTGGTCTTCTACCCCGAAGAGATGCGTCTCGGCCGGCGGGTGAAGAGCATCACCTACATGCTGGACGCCGCCCATCGGATCGCCACGGCGCTGGGGCGTCCCAATCCGCTTAACCGACGGCTGATCGAGCGGCATCTGAACTATTCGCCGGGGCTGCCGCTGGTGGTGTTCCCGGACCTCGACGCGCGGGAACTGGCGATCGCGCTGGAAAGTTCGCGGCAGTTGCGGGGGGTCGATGTGGAAGCCGGTTCGGTGCGGTGCTATCCGCTGCGTGATTTCGCTCCGCATCTGATCGGATTCACGCGGCTGGAAAGTCCCCGCGAGGCAGCGGACCGTCACGGCTTCTTCTACTATATCCCGGACGCGGTGGGACGCGGCGGAGTCGAGGCGTACTGCGACACCGCTCCGGAGCCGCCCGTTTCGGGGTTGCGCGGGGTGGCGGGCTATGCTCTGAATCAGGTCGACCATCTGGGGTACATCCGCCGGAGCATGGTGGAGCAGCAGGAGCCCGAACACGGCAGCAACGTCGTGCTGACGCTGGACAGCCGCGCCCAGCGGATCGGCGAGAAACTGCTGAACGGCCGTCGCGGCGCGCTGGTGCTGCTCGACGCCGACAACGGGGATGTGCTGGCGGCGGCGACGGCGCCGCGTTTCGACCTGAGCCGGTTTTCCCCGTCGCTGAGCGGGGAGTATTTCGATCGGCTCCGGAACGATCCGCGGCGTCCGCTGCTGAACCGGGCGTTTCAGGGCAGTTACACACCGGGCTCCATTCTCAAGCCGGTGGCGGCGCTGGCATTTCTGGCGGCGGGGGTGGATCCCGAGGAGCGGGTCGACTGTACCGGGCGGACTCCGGTGGGCGACTCGTCGATCCGCTGTGCGGCGTGGCGGCGCGGCGGCCACGGGCCGACCGATCTCAAAGACGCTCTGGCGTGGTCCTGCAACGGCTACTTCAACACGATGGGGATGCGTGTCGGCGAAGCGGCGCTGTTTCAGGCGTTGCGTTCGGCGGGGATCGGTCGCCGTACCGGGATCGAGATCGGCGAAGCCGCCGGGATCATGCCGTCGCGGGAACTCAAACGCAAACTTTACGGCTACCGCTGGAACCGCTACGACACCGCGCTTTTGTCGATGGGGCAGGGGCTGGTGACGGTGACGCCGCTGCAGGCGGCGCTCTTCACCGCGGCGCTCGCCAACGGCGGAACGCTGTGGAAGCCGCATCTGATCCGGCGGCTGACCGACCAGCAGGGGCATACGCTGTGGGAGCGCAAGGTCGAGAGCACCGGCAAACTCCTGCTGACGGGCGAGCAGTTGGAACCGATCCGAAGCGGGATGTTCGAGGTGGTGAACCGCGATTCCGGTTCCGGTCGGCGCGCGCAGGTCGACGGGCTGGAGATCTGCGGCAAGACCGGTTCGGCGGAGGTCGGTCCGCGCTCCGATCGCCGACTGGTCGTGTGGTTCGTCGCCTATACCTCCCATGACGGCCGCCGTTACGCGCTGGCGGTGATGGTCGAGGACGGCGACTCCGGCGGCGGCGACTGCGCCCCGCTGGCGGCGGAGTTTCTGCGCGAATATCTGCGCCCCGCGCCGCACCGGGCGGCGGGGGCGGCGGAAGACGGTCAGTTCTGATCCACGATCCCGTTCTGCATGGCGACCAGTCGGTCGGCGCCGTAGAGTTTGCGGAGTTTCGGCTTTTCGATCTTGCCGGTCGGGTTGCGCGGTACCTCGGCGAAGATGATCTTGCGCGGACGCTGATAACGCGGCAGATCCAGACAGAAGTCGTTGACCTCCTGCTCGGTGAGCTGGCACCCCGGCTTGACTTCGATGATGGCGGCGGCGATCTCGCCGAGGCGCGTATCGGGCAGGCCGATCACCGCGACGTCCTTGATCCGGTCGTGGCGGCGGAGGAAATCCTCGATCTGTACGGGATAGATGTTTTCCCCTCCGGTGATGATCACGTCTTTCTTGCGGTCGACGAGGTAGATGAAGCCGTCGTCGGATTCCCGCGCCATGTCGCCGGTGTAGAGCCAGCCGTCGGCGGAGAGCACCTCCCTGGTGGCGGCTTCGTCCTTGTAGTAGCACTTCATCACGCCGTCGCCTTTGACGGCGAGTTCGCCGACTTCGCCGCGTTTCACCGGGCGGCGTTCCGCGTCGACGATCATGGTCTGCCAGCCGTATCCGGCGACTCCGATCGCCCCCACATGGTCGATGTTCTCCACGCCGAGGTGGACGGCGCCGGGACCGATGGATTCGCTGAGACCGTAGTTGGTGTCGTAATCGTGGTTCGGGAAGACGCTCTTCCAGCGTTTGATCAGGCTCGGCGGTACCGGCTGGGCGCCGATGTGCATCAGCCGCCACTGGTCGAGGTGGTAGTTTTCGAGTTTGATCTCGCCGCGGTCGATCGCGTCGAGGATGTCCTGCGCCCACGGCACCAGCAGCCACACGATCGTGCAGCGCTCCTCCGAGACGGTGCGGATGATCCATTCGGGCTTGGTCCCGCGCAGCAGCACCGCGCGGCCGCCGACGAGGAAACTGCCGAACCAGTGCATCTTCGCCCCGGTGTGATACAACGGCGGGATGCAGAGAAAGGTGTCGTTCCGGGTCTGTCCGTGGTGCTGCTGTTCGACGCGGCACGAGTGCATAAGACTCTTGTGGCGGTGGACGATCGCCTTCGGGAAGCCGGTCGTGCCGGAGGAAAAATAGATCGCCGCCTCGTCGTCGTCGCTGAGCGGGATCGCCGGCGACTTGGCCGAACAGTAGGATACGAGCGTCCCGTAGGATTCGGCGAACGTGGGGCAGTCTTCGCCGACGTAGAGCAGGTTTTTGATCTTCGGCATGCGGTCGCAGATGCTCTCGATCCGGCCGGTGAACGAGGGGCCGAAGACCAGCGTTTCGATGTCGGCGAGGTCCACGCAGTAGCGGATCTCCTCGGCGGTGTAGCGGAAGTTCAGCGGCACCGCCATCGCACCGCTCTTGAGGATGCCGAAGTAGATCGGCAGCCACTCGAGGCAGTTCATGAGCAGGATCCCGACCTTGGTGCCGCGGCGGATCCCCCGCGCCAGCAGAAAGTTCGCCATGCGGTTGGCTTTGGCGTCGAACTCGCTCCAGGTGATCTCCGAGCGGAAGGAGTCGGTGGGGCTGGGTTCGATCAGCGAATACTCTTTCCAGGTCAGGTGGCGGTTTTCCAGTTCCTGCGGATTGATCTCCACCAGCGCCACGTCGTTGCCGTAGAGCCGGGCGTTCTGTTCCAATATTTCGGTGATCGGCATGATACGCTCCATCCGGGTATGGGTTTGTAAATTCTTCTTACTATAAACCGCTTTTCCGGAAAAGCAAGCCGGAATGTGCGAAATCCCGGAGTCCGGTCGGCTTCGGCGGACGGCGGAACGTGCCGGGATTCCGGCGGCGGCGGATTGAAAAAGCCGTCCATGACGTGTATTTTATGGCAGAACGGGAAGTTTTGATCTATGGCGCTGACGATTTTCATGTTTCACCGGGTGCTGCCGCGCGCATTTGCGGGAGCGCTCTCGACCGCGGAGTTCGAGCGGAGTTTGGACTATCTCGAACGCCGCTACCGGATGCTTCCGGCGGCGGAGGTCGAGGATTTCATCACCGGGGCGCGGAGTTACCGCGGCGACTATGCGGCGCTCTCGTTCGACGACGGTTATGTGGACAATCTGCTGTTCGCGTCGCCGGTGCTGGAGCGGCGGGGACTTTCGGCGCTGCTGGCGGTGTCGGCGGGTCCGCTGCACGACGGGGCGGTGCGCGGTTCCGAATCCGACGCCGTGCTGTTCCGGGATATCGCCGCGATCCGCGCGGCGTTGAGTTCCGGCGACCGCGCGAACTTCCTGACCCGCGACGAACTGCGGTCGATGCAGGAGTCCGGGCTTTGGCGTCTGGAACTTCACGGCACCCGCCACGAACTGGGTTCGGCGGGATTCAGCGTGTTGAGCACCCCGCAGAACGGCATGGACGAAGCGGCGTTCCGCAAGTTCCTCGCCGCGGATCTGGAGCAGGCGCACCGCGAACTGTCGGAACTGACCGGGCGGCTGCACCGCATGCTCTTCTGGCCGTGGGGGCACTACTCGCGTGTCGCTTCGGCGGTGGCGCTCGAGTGCGGGTTGGACATCCAGTTCACCGTGATCAAGGGCTCCATCCGCAACGGTGACGAGCGCGTGGTGCTGCCGCGCATCGGGGTCTCGCCGCGTTATCGCAAGTTTGTCCGCAACTGTTTTGTGTTCCGGCATCCGGTGCTGGCGGCGCTGCACGACCTCTGCGGTCGGGCGCGAGTGGATATCGACCGGCGGCTGAAGCGGGGCGGCGCGTGACTCTTCTGCTCGAAAAATATCTCGCCGGGCGCGAGGAACTGCGGCGCGTCTGCGCGGAGCGGCTGCTTCGGGAGGCGTTGCCGCTTTCGGCGCTGCGGGCGGTCTTCTGGGGCGGTTTTTACGCCGGGAGCGATCACCTGCCGCGGACGGCTGAGGCGGTGGAGATCCCGCGCGGCAACTTCACGGCCCCGGACTTTGCCGCTCCGGTGACGCACACGATCGAACGGATCGGCGCTTGGCGGCGGCTCTGCGTCACCACCACCTGGCATCTGGACCTTGCGAATTTTTCCACGGCGGAGGAGTGGTTTCAGACTCTTTCCGGCAAGAATCGCAAAAAACTGCGCTGGCTGCGCAACGCGCTGCCCAAACTCGGATCGTCGGTCTCCGTGCTCGACCCGGAGCGGGAGTTCGATGATTTCGAGCGGTTGTACACGGCGCAGTTCCCGCGCCACCGCTGCCACTCGCCGGAACTTGCCGCGTTGCGCGCGGTCTACTGCGAACTTGCCGCGCGTGGGGGCGCCGTGACGCGGGTGCTCCGCGACGCGGCGGGGGAGCCGCTCGCCGCCGCGCTCGGCTATTCCACCGGCAAGGCGCTCTTTTACACCCATCTGACCCGCACCCGCGGGGAGTACGACAAGTATTCCCCCGGCTACTACCTCACCTACGCGGTCATTTCGGAACTGCTGACAGAGCGCCCGGAGATCGCGGACATCTTCCTCGGGCCCGGCGAGTACGACTACAAATCCGCCCTCGGCGGAGTCGCCTATCCGGTCTTTCGCTACGAGCGGGACGAGTGGCGCAACCTGTTCGGTCTGATCCGTCTGCGCCACCGCGAGAAAAAGGAACTGCGCCGCGCCCGCGGCGAGTGATCCCGCGACTTTCCCGCTATGGGAGTCAGTCCTTCATCGCCGCCGCCATGGCGTTGAGTTTGCGCATGTCGAGTTTCCCGCTGCCCAGAAGCGGCAGTTCCGGGACCTTGATGAAGTCGTCCGCCTTGGGGACCCAGAGGTTCGGCAGCGTCTTGCGCAGTTCCTCGATGACGGCGGCGGGGTCGAGGTCGTCCGGGGTATAGAACACCAGCAGTTTCTCGCCGCGTTTGGGGTCGTTCTTGCCGGTGACGGCGACCTCGGCGATCTCGCTGTTTCGCATCTTGGTGATCGCGTCCTCGATCGCTTCGTGGGGGACCATTTCGCCGCCGATCTTGCTGAAGCGGGAACTGCGCCCGGTGATGTAGACGTAGCCGTCGCGGTCGAGTTTGGCGATGTCGCCGGTGTCGTAGTAGCCGTTCTGGATGACGCGCGCGGTCTGTTCGGGGGCGTTGAGGTAGCCCTTCATGACGATGCCGCCGCGCACCTGCATCCGCCCCGGCTCGTCGGGGCCGAGTTCGACGCCGGTCTCGGGGTCGACGATGCGGACGTGGATCCCCGGCAGGGCGCAGCCGATGCTGCCGGGCTTGCCGGATTTGGTGCCCATCTCGTAGATGGAGTTGCTGAAGTTGACGGTGACGATGGGCGAGAGTTCGGTGCAGCCGTAGCCCTCGGTGATCTCCTTGCCGGTGACGGCGCGGAACTTCTCGGCGAGTTCGGGGCGGAGTTTTTCACCGCCGGTTACGATCAGCCGCAGGGAATCGAACTCGTCGCCGGTGATCTTGTGCAGATACTTCTGCATGAAGGTCGGGGTGGCGGTGAGCAGCGAGATCTTGAAATCCTTGATCGACTTGACGATCTCGGCGGCGTTGAGCGGATTCAGCACATAGCAGACGGGCATGCCGATCTGGGCGGGCAGCGCGAAGAGCAGCGTGAAGCCGAATGCGTGGAAAAGCGGCAGGTTGCCGGCGAACTTGTCGCTGGAGTACAATGGCACCATGCGCAGAAACGCCCACAAGTCGCAGTTGATGTTGCGGTTGGTGATCATCACCGCCTTGGGCACCCCGGTCGAGCCGCTGGAAAAGAGCAGCACCGCCTGGTGGTGCAGATTGTAGCAGCTCATCGGCATCAGGTTGCGGACGAGGATCTTGCCGGGGATCAGCAGCGCGGCGAGGATGGCGCAGAACTTCTGCGGGCGGGTGATGATGGTGGCGACGTCTTCGAGGAAGACCATCTCCAAGGTGGGTTCCCACTTGAGTTTTTCGAGGAACTTGCGGCTGGTGAAGATGGTCTTGACGCCGGCGCGGCGGGCGGAGTCGAGCGCGACCTGCGCTCCGGCGCTGTAGTTGATGACGGCGGGGGTGCGGTCGGCGAAGAGCACCGCCATCAGCGTGGCGGCGGCGGCGTTGCAGTTGGGCATCAGCACACCGACGTAGCCGTTTTCGCCGCGGTCGAGGCGCAGGATCTTGCGCGAGAGCAGGATCGCGCCGACGAGGAGTTTGAAGTTGGACATCTTCGCCCCGGTGGCGGCGTCGTAGAAACTCGCCCGGAACGGGTGGCGCTTCGCCCGCAGTACGAACGACGTGTGGATCGGCAGTTCGCCCGGCTGGGGCAGCTGTTCGGTGATCGCGCCGAGTTCGGAGATCTTCTGGCGCAGCTGGAACGAGGTCAGCGTCGGCACCACGGGTTCGCCGACGGTGATGCTGTAGTTGACGGGCAGCTGCTTCGGCCAGTTCAGGTGCAGTTTGTTGCCCTGAAACGAGATCATCCGCCCGTGGAGCATGCCGATCCGCACCGGCAGGACCGCGACTTCGACGTTTTCTGGCATCAGCTGCCCGACTCCGGAGCGGAAGCGCATCAGATTGCCGTTGCCCGAGATCTCGCCCTCCGGGAACAGGCACATCGTCTCGCCGCGCTTGAGACGATCCTTGATCTTGCGGAAGAAGGTCTGCATCTCTTTTGGGTGCTTTGCATTCGGTACGCGGATCACCCCGAGGTACCAGAAGATGAAGCGGCTCGGCAGAAAATCCACCAGTTCGGCGCGCACCATGAAGCGCACGCGGTTGTGGCAGATGCTCTGGAGCATCAGCATGTCGAGCAGCGACACATGGTTCGACACCAGCAGCACCGGTCCGGAGTTGGGGATGTGTTCGGCGCCGTAGATCCGCACCCGCAGAAAGGTGTGGCGCAGTATCCCCGCGATGAGTTTCAGCATCGCGCGGGGCGAGAACAGCAGCGCCAGCAATGCGACGGCGACGGCCGACGCGGCGACGATCAGCAGATACTTCCGCAGTTCGGCGGCGCACCCGGGGTTGGAGAGGTTGAAACAGATGGCGGCGGCCAAGTCGATCGTGTTCACTTTAATCCATATCCTTGAGTTGGTTTTTGAATTCTTCCAAAGAGGGGCAGCCGAGGTAGGGATTGACCCGTTTTTCCTCCGCCAGCGTGCGGCTGGGGACGCTTCCGTAGTCGTGACCGGGATAGAGCGTGATCGCGCCGTTGAGTTTGGCGAGGCGCTTGAGCGACGAGTACAGCGAATCGGGTCGCCGCGCGAACCCCACATAGTCCATGAAGAGCGTGTCGCCGGTGAAGAGCGCTTCGCCGTCGACGAGATAGCACACCGAATCGCGCGAGTGGCCGGGCGTGTAGAGCGCAACGATCCGGGTCGTCCCCAGTTCCAGCGTTTCGCCGTCGGCGAGCGTGCGCGTCGCGCAGCGGTTGCCGGGGTGTCCGCAGATCTCCGCCTCGGGGTGGGCCGCGGCGAGTTCCGCCAGCAGACCGACATGGTCGGCGTGACCGTGGGTTATCAGGATCCGGCGCACGCGGCAATTCGGCAGCGCGGCGAGCGCCGGGAACAGCACCTCCCGGTCGCCGGTCGGATCGACCACCGCACATTCGCCGTTTCCCGCGTCCACGATGTAGGAAAAATTGTGGTCGAACCCGCCGACCGCCAGTTGAATCACCCTCATAAGCCCTGAAAAACACCGACCTTGATCCGCACCGGACCGCGCCGGAAGCGGGCCGGGAATATTTGTTACCTGAAGATAATCTACAGCCGCAACCGGGATTTTACAAGTCGGCGGCGGCCGGAGCCGTCATACCCCGACCCGCCGGAAAGAACATCCGGCGGAGGTGACCTCGATCTCGGTCATTTCTCCGTTGCGGGTGACGCTCCCGGCGCAGCACTCCCCGAAGCCCGCGCCGTCGACCTTCAGATAGGGCTTGTGGATGTGCCCGCACAGCACTAGGTCGATCGCATGGGCCCGCATCAGCTCCACGATCCGCCGCTGCCCGAAGAGGCGGTGACGCACCCGCAGTATCGGGTGATCCTCGGTCATCGGATAGTGCGACAGCAGGAGCCGCGGCCGGGTCTTGGGCGCGGCGCACCAGCGGTCGACGACTTCGAGGTCGCGCTTGTTCAAAAAGCCCCACGAACACAGCAGATTGGAGGGGCGGCAGGCGTTGATGAGCGCGAACTCCGCCCCCGCGTATTCGCGGATGGCGGGCAGGTCTTCGAGGCGGTAGTCCCCGCGCGACAGGTATTCGACCGCCGCGCGCACCGCCGCGACGCACTTGGGCGCTTTGACATAGCAGTCGTGGTTCCCCGGCAGGTAGAGCAGCGGGATCGCCGAATCGCGCAGCGGCTTGAGTATCTCCAGTACCCGCCCGAACTCGCCGGGCTGCCCGGTGCTGGTGAGGTCGCCGGTGCAGACGGCGACGTCGGGACGGGTGGCGAGGATATGGTCGACGGCGGTCTTGAGCCGACTGAGGTCGTGCTTGAAACGGCGGCGGAAACGGTAGTTGAACACGCCGACCCAGCGTTTGTCGAAATAGGCGCGCCAGTCTTCGGCGGCGCCGCCGGCGTGCGGATCGGAAAAGTGTATTATTTTCAAAACGGTTTTTCTCCAGAGTTTCCCGGGGTTTGAGAATTGATAATATAGATTTTACTTGTCGAGTTGTCAAGGCGTCGGACGCACAAGGCTTGAATATCCGCGCGTCAAGGGATATGTTAAACGGATGATCGAACGTTTTTCCGGTATGGAGGCAGTGGTTATGGATGCGGCCGGAGTGCGGAGCCGCCGTCAGGTGGTGTTCTGCTGCGGAGTGTTTCTGTTTTTCTTCACCAGCATGTCGAAAGTGCTGGTGCCGGGGGTGGTCTTCGACGATCTGGCGGCGCTGGGGTTCAGCGCCGGAGCGCTGGCGGCGCTGGCCTCCGGGTACATGTGCACCTATTCGTTCAGCCAGCTGGCGGTGGGGATCTTCTCCGACCGCTGGGGCGGGGCGCGGCTGCTGCTCTTCGGCGGCGGATTCTTCGCGGCGGGTTCGCTGTTGTTCCCGCTGTGTTCGTCCTATCCGCTGCTGTTCGCGGCGCGGGTGATGGCGGGCATGGGCTCCGGGACGGTGTTCCTAGGGGTCGCCAAACTGATCGGCGACCTGTACCCGGAGCGCTTTGCGCTCGTATTCGGTCTGGCGATGTTTCTTGGGTATCTGGGGCCGATCACCGGCGTACTGCCGATGACGTGGCTGATCGTGCTGGTCAAGTGGCGCTGGGCGTTGTTGACACCGGCGCTGCTGTCGCTGGCGGCGCTGGTGCTGATCGCCGTCGCGTCGCACGGGATCATCAAGCCGGTGACGCCGGGCAACAGTTTCGCGGCGCTGCGCGGAGTGCTCGCATCGCGGAACAACTGGCTCCTCTTCGGGGCGAGTTCGGTGGTCTTCGGGTCTTACTATGTGCTGCTGACGGTGATGGGGCAGAAGTGCCTGATGGACAGTTGCCGCATGAGCCGCACCGGGGCGTCGGTGCTGATCACGGCGATGGCGCTGCTGGTGGCGCTGTGCAATCTGGGGACGGGGGTGCTGCTCAAGTGTTTCCGGGGGCGGCGCAAACTGCTCGTGATCGTGGTGTCGCTGCTGGGGGTGGCGGGTTCGCTGTTGGGGATGGTGATGTTCCACCGGGGACCGGTGCTGTGGCTGACGGCGGCGGCGTTCGTGCTGGTGTCGGTGCCGGCGGGTTTTTTCTCGCTCTTCGGGCTGATCGTCAAGGAACTCAATCCGCCGGAGCGGATGGGGATCTCGGTCTCGATGCTGAACTTCTTCGCGTTCGTGGTCATTTCGGCGTCGGGCCCGGTGGCGGGGCTGCTGCTCAACCGTTACGCGCCGCTGGCGCGGATCGTGGAGGGGGTGCGGGTCTATCCTCCGGCGGCGTACCGGGATATCTTCGGGTTCTTCGTCGTGCTGGGCGCGATCGGGCTCTGCTGCTGCGTCGGCGTGCCGGAGACGCGCCCGAAACGCTCCTGACGCCGGCCAAAATTCGAGCGTGGCGGGAAAACCGCCGCCCGACAAAAAAACGCCCCGGATACCGATGTCGATATCCGGAGCGCGGTTCGGCGGCGATGCGGCGTCGGCTTACGCCTCCGGGGTGAAGGTCAATTCGTTCCCGGAGACGCCGATGGTGAGTTTGCCCGGCGGGATCTCGCCCGCGAGCAGTTTCCGCGACAGCGGCGTTTCGACCAGCCGGATGATCGCCCGCTTCAGGGGACGCGCGCCGAAACTCGGGTCGTACCCGGCGTCGGCGATGAACTGCTTCGCCTCCGGCGTGACGGTCATCTCGATATCCTGATCCTTGAGCCGCTTGGCGAGGCGCGCCAGCTGCAGGTCGACGATCTTCACGATCTCCGCCTTTTCGAGGCGGTGGAAGATCAGCACCTCGTCGATCCGGTTCAGGAACTCCGGGCGGAAGTGCCGCCGGAGTTCGGCGTTGAGGCTGTCCTTCAACTCCTCCGCCGCGCCGTTGTGCGCGAGGATCTCGGCGCTGCCGAGGTTGCTCGTCATGATGATGATGGTGTTCTTGAAACTCACATGACGCCCCTGCGAATCGGTCACGACGCCGTCCTCCAGCACCTGCAGCAGGATGTTGAAGACGTCGGGGTGCGCCTTTTCGATCTCGTCGAAGAGCACCACCGAGTAGGGGCGGCGGCGGACCGCTTCGGTCAACTGTCCGCCCTCCTCGTAGCCGACGTATCCCGGCGGCGCGCCGACCAGCCGCGACACGCTGAACTTCTCCATGTACTCGGACATGTCGATCCGCACCATGGCGCGTTCGTCGTCGAAGAGGTCGCCCGCCAGCGCCCGCGCGAGTTCGGTCTTGCCGACCCCGGTGGGGCCGAGGAAGATGAAACTCGCGATCGGGCGGTTCGGATCCTGAAGCATCGCCCGGGCGCGCAGTACCGCGTCGGAGACGGCGGTGACGGCTTCGTCCTGACCGATCACCCGCTCGTGGAGCCGGTCGGCGAGGTGCAGCAGTTTTTCCTTTTCGCTCTGCACGAGTTTGCTGACGGGGATGTGCGTCCAGCGGCTGATGATCGCGGCGATATCCTCCTCGTCCACCTCTTCCTTGAGCAGCCGCGCGCCGTTGGATTCCTTGATCGCGGCTTCGGCGGCGGCGAGATTGCGTTCGATGCCGGGGATGGTGCCGTGACGCAGTTCCGCGGCCTTTTCGAGGTTGTACTCGCGCTCCGCCTTGTCGAGTTGGGCGCGCGCCATGTCGAGCGCTTCGCGGTAGTTGCGCAGGTCGGTGATCGCCTTCTTCTCGTTCTCGTAGCGGGCGCGGAGTTCGTTGCCGACCGCCTTGAGATCGGCGACTTCGGCTTCGAGCGCTTCGCGGCGCTTGACCGAAGCGGGATCCTTTTCGTTCCTGAGCCCGGTGATCTCGATCTCCAGCTGCATGACCTTGCGTTCGTTCTCGTCCAGTTCCTCGGGGCTGCTGTCGATCTCGGTGCGCAGCGCCGCCGCCGCCTCGTCGACGAGGTCGATCGCCTTGTCGGGGAGGAAACGGTCCGCGATGTATTTATCCGAGAGCACCGCCGCCGCGACGAGAGCGCTGTCGCGCAGTTTCACGCCGTGGTGGATCTCGTAGCGTTCCTTGAGTCCGCGGAGGATCGAGATGGTGTCCTCGACCGTGGGCGGATTGACCAGCACCGACTGGAAGCGCCGCTCCAGCGCGGCGTCCTTTTCGATGTATTTGCGGTACTCGTCGAGCGTGGTCGCGCCGATGCAGTGCAGTTCGCCGCGCGCCAGCATCGGCTTGAGCAGATTCCCTGCGTCCATCGAGCCCTCCGACGCGCCGGCGCCGACCACGGTGTGCAGTTCGTCGATGAAGAGGATCACGCGACCTTCCGCCGCCGTGACCTCCTTCAGCACCGCCTTGAGGCGCTCCTCGAATTCGCCGCGGTATTTGGCTCCGGCGATCAGCGCGCCCATGTCGAGCGAGACGACCTGCCGGTTCTTGAGGTTTTCGGGCACGTCGCCGCGCACCACCCGGCGGGCGAGTCCTTCGACGATGGCGGTCTTGCCGACGCCGGGTTCGCCGATCAGCACCGGGTTGTTCTTGGTGCGGCGCGAGAGGATCTGGATCACCCGGCGGATCTCCTCGTCGCGGCCGATCACGGGGTCGAGTTTATCCTGCATGGCGAGCAGCGTCAGGTCGCGCGAATACTTCTTGAGCGCCTCGAAAGTTCCCTCCGGGGCGGCGGAGGTCACCCGCTGGTTGCCGCGGATGCTCTGGAGCGACTGCAGCACTTTGTCGCCGGTGAGTCCCGCCTTTTCCAGGAGTTCCGCCGCCTCGCTCCCCGCGGCCTTGAAGAGCGCGAGGAACAGGTGTTCGACGCTGATGTATTCGTCGTGCATTTCGTCGGCGATGGTCCCGGCGTCGTTCAGCACGCGGCTGAACTCCTGCGACTGGTAGAGTTGTCCGCCGCCCGAGACCTTGGGCAGACGCGCCAGCGCGGCGTCGACCTGATCGGAGAACAGTTGGCGGTTCACGCCGAGTTTTTCGAGGATCGACGACGCCAGTCCCCCCTCCTGACGGACGAGCGAGCCGAGCAGATGCAGCGCCCGGAGTTCGCTGTTGCGGTTTTCGACCGCCAGCTGCTGGGCGTTGACCAGCGCTTCACGGCTCTTGTTGGTGAGTTTTTCGAGATTCATGTGGCATCTCCTTTCCCCGGAGCCGCGGCCCCGGGCATTTTATTTTTTTCAAGTTCCGCCCCGAATAAAGCAAATATCGTGCCAGATGGCGATTGAAAGTACGTTTCCCAAGCGGTATATTTTAATACTGTGCCGTATTGTCACAACTGCGACAGAGCGCCCCGCTCTTTTTACGGCGACACCGGGGGGAGACCTTTTACGATCATGGAATTTCTGCATATCACCAGCGCCCAGAACGACGCGGTCAAGCATCTGGTCCGGCTGCGCGACCGCCGCCACCGCGACCGCGAGGGCGTGACGCTGCTGGAGGGCTACCGCGAACTTACCCGCGCGAAAGAGTACGGCATGACGCTGACCGAATGTTTCTTTTCGCCGGAGCATTTTCTGGGCGTCAACGAGATGCCGTTTCTGGAACGCCTCGCCGCCGAGGGGATCCCGGTGCGCCGGCTCGCTCCGCAGCTGCTGGAGAAGGTCGCCTACCGCGACCGCCCGGAGGGGCTGCTCGCCATCGCCAAAATGCGCCGCCACACGCTCGCGGATCTGCCGTACCGCCCCGACGGGCTGTACCTCGTCGCCGAGACGATCGAGAAGCCGGGCAATCTGGGGTCGATGCTCCGCAGCGCCGACGCCGTGGGGGCGACCGGCATGATCGTCTGCGGTCACGGCACCGACATCTACAATCCGAACGTGATCCGCGCGAGCACGGGGGCGCTCTTTTCGATGCCGCTCGCCGAGGGGAGCAACGAGGAGGTCTACGAGTGGCTGCACCGTCGCGGCCTCGCCATCCTCGCTGCCACTCCGCACACCGACCAGCGCTACACCGACACCGACATGACGCGCGGCGTGGCGATCGTCGTCGGGGCGGAACAGACCGGGCTGACCGACTTCTGGATGACCCGCGCCGATCTGCAGGTGGTGATCCCCATGCTCGGCAAGATCGACTCGCTGAACGTCGCCGCCGCGACCACCATACTGCTCTACGAGGCGGTGCGCCAGCGCGACTTCCCCGCCGGAGGCGCGACGGCACGATGAGCGATTTCCGGCGTTTTCTTTCGTACTACCGCCCCTACAAGTGGCTCTTCGCCGCCGATCTGTTCAGCATGATGATGGTCTGCGGCATTTCGCTGGCGTTTCCGCAGATACTGAATCTGCTGACCAAGAATCTGTTCCTCAAGGACGGGGCGACCATCCTGCATTGGCTGCCGTGGGTGTTTGCGGGGCTGGCGGCGCTTTACGCCTTGCGCTATCTGTGCTTCTACTTCGTGACCTCGTGGGGGCACATCATGGGCGCCCGGATGGAGAGCGACATGCGTCACGACCTCTTCCGGCAGTACCAGAAGTTGAGTTTTTCGTACTACGACGCCAACAACACCGGCGAAATGATGTCCAAGCTGACCACCGACCTCTTCGACGTCACCGAACTCGCGCACCACGGTCCCGAGGTGCTGCTCAACGCGGGGCTGACCATCATCGGCTCGTTCGTGGTGCTGATGACGCTCAATCTGCCGATGACGCTGATATTGTACGCGGTGACGGCGCTGATGGCGGTCTACTGCATCCGGATGAACGTCAAGATGCGCCGCACCTTCACCGACAACCGCCGGAAGATCGCCAAGGTCAACGCGCGGATCCAGGATTCGCTCGCGGGGATCCGGGTGGTCAAGTCTTTCGCCAACGAAAATCTCGAGGAGCGCAAGTTCGACAACTGCAACAAGGCGTTTCTGGTCTCCAAGACCCGCAACTACAAGATCATGGGCGAATTTCACGGCGGTCTCATGCTGATGCGCGCGGCGCTGCACATCATCATCCTCGTCGGGGGAGGGTACTTCGTCGCCAAGGGGCGGCTCGATCCGCACGAACTCGCGATCTTCGCGCTGTATATCACGATGTTCGGCGGGCAGGTCGGCGCCATCATCAACTTCAACGAGCAGTTCCAGCGCGGCTGGACGGGCATCATCCGCTTCTGCGACGTGCTCAAGACCATGCCCGACATCAAGGACTCCCCCGGCGCGCGGGATCTGCCCGCCGACATCCGGGGCGAAGTCGAGTTCAAAGGCGTGTCTTTCCAGTACCTCGACAAACAGCCGGTGCTGCACGACGTGAGTTTCCGGATCCCCGCCGGGCACACCGTCGCGCTCGCCGGGGAATCCGGCGGCGGCAAAAGCACCATCTGCTCGCTGCTGCCGCGTTTCTACGACGTGACTTCCGGCAGCGTGACCATCGACGGCATCGACGTCCGCGACCTCAAACTGCAGGATCTGCGGCGGCACATCGGCATCGTCCAGCAGGAGGTCTACCTCTTCGGGTCGAACATCCGCGAAAACATCATGTACGGCAACCCCGGCGCCACCGAGGCGCAGATGATCGAGGCCGCCAAAAAGGCGAACATCCACGACTTCGTGATGTCGCTGCCCGACGGGTACGACACCAAGGTCGGCGAACGCGGCACCCGGCTCTCCGGCGGGCAGAAGCAGCGCATCGCCATCGCGCGGGTGTTCCTCAAAAACCCGCCGATCATCCTGCTCGACGAGGCGACGAGCGCCCTCGACAATGAAAGCGAGAGCAAGATCCAGGCCGCGCTGAACGAACTCGCCCGCGGCCGCACCACGCTGGTCATCGCTCACCGCCTCTCCACCATCCACCATGCGGACGAGATCATCGTGATCCACGAAGGCGCCATCGCCGAGCGCGGCCGTCACGAGGAACTCCTCGCTCGGAACGGCATCTACGCCCGCTACCACGAGATCCAGAGCCGCCGGGAGGAGTGAACACCATGCGCCGTGCCGCCGACCTTGATGCCGCTTATTACGTCGACTGGCAAAATGTCACCGACGCGGATATCCCTGCGTGGCTGGAGCGTTTCGCCGCCGCCGGGGCGCGGAAGATGGTGCTCGGCACCAATCTGCTGTACCGCTCGCTCGGCAGCGCGGCGTTCCTGAAGATGCTGACGCGCGAATTCGACCGCCTGCACCTCGAGTTCGACGGCAGCCACGCCCCCTTTTCGCAGGCGGGGCTGAACATGGCGGAGTCGCCGGAAAAGGACGCCGTGATCCGCGCCCGGCTCGACATGATCCGGCTCTGCGGCGATCTCGGCATCAAAGTTCTGGTCAACCATCTGAGTTGCCGCGAGGAGTTCTATGACCTTGAGGCGACCGTGCCCGAACTGCGCCGCCGCGCGATCTCGGCGCTGGAAAAACTGCTGCCGCAGGCGGAGCGCTCGGGGGTGACCCTCGCATTGGAAAATATCTTCTTCCCCTCCGACGGGAGCGCGGAACTGCTGGCGATCACCGGATATTTCAATTCGCCGCATCTGGGGGTGTGCTACGACTTCGGGCACGCGAACCTCATCGCCGACCGCCCCGGAGCCGATCCCGGACTCTGGCCGGAAAAACTCCGCCGCGTCTGGAACGGCCGCCCCGTGGTCTGGGAACATGACATGCTGGCCAAACTGCTGCCGCAGGTGGTGTGTCTGCACATGCACGACAACGACGGCGCATCCGATCGGCATCGGCTTCCCGGCCGCGGCAGCGTCGACTGGGAAAGACTGCTGCCGTTGGCGGTCTCCGCTACGCGGCTCCTGAGCGCGGAGACCGAGGTCACCGTCGTCGCCGCCGGAGTCGATCCCGCCGAGTTGTGCCGAACTTTCCGCCGCTTGGGATTTCGCTCGTAGCGGCGGCGCGGAGATCCTAATTGCGCAAAATGTAATCCCGGCAAGTGGTAATTTCCGGCGCGGCGTAATATATTAAGCGTGAATAGACACAAGTATAGACTGCATAATATGCAAGGGGGATGTTCAGATGAGCAACCTTAACCGGATGAGAGCGCTCGACGTGGTGGCTTCGCGCACCGTCGCCAAGCCCGCCGCCCCCGCCGCGGCGGAGATCGGCTACTACGGAGAGGATGTCTTCAACGAGGAGGCGATGCGCGAGTATCTGCCCAAAGACACCTGCGCCAAACTGCTGGCGACCATCAATAACGGCGCTCCGCTCGACGCCGAGATCGCGGGCGATGTCGCCCACGCGATGAAACATTGGGCGATCGAACGCGGCGCCACTCACTTCACCCATTGGTTCCTGCCGCTCACGGGGTCGACCGCCGAGAAGCACGACTCCTTCGTCGAGCCAAGGGGGAGCAAGGCGATCATGGCGTTTTCGGGCAAGAACCTGACGGTCGGCGAACCCGACGCGTCGAGTTTCCCCTCCGGCGGACTGCGCTCGACCTTCGAGGCGCGCGGCTACACCGCATGGGATCCGACCAGTCCCGCGTTCATCAAGCGCCACAGCAACGGCGCTACGCTCTGCATCCCGACGGCGTTCTGCGCGTACACCGGCGAGGCGCTGGACAAGAAGACGCCGCTGCTGCGGTCGATCCAGGCGCTGACCGCCTCGACGAAGCGGCTGATGAAGTGCTTCGGATTGGCGGAGGACAAAGTGCTGATCACGCTGGGGGCGGAGCAGGAGTATTTTCTGATCGACCGCCACTTCTATTTGCAGCGCCCGGATCTGCTTCAGACCGGACGCACGGTCTTCGGTGCGCCGCCGCCGAAACACCAGCAGCTTGAGGATCACTACTTCGGCGCGATCCGGATGCGTGTGCTGAATTTCATGACCGAGGTCGAGCAGGAACTTTGGAAACTCGGCATTCCCGCCAAGACCCGGCACAACGAAGTCGCTCCGGCGCAGTTCGAACTGGCGCCGATGTTCGAGGAACTCAACCTCGCCTGCGACCACAACATGCTGGTCATGGAGGTCCTGCGGCAGGTCGCCGAGCGCAACGGTCTGGTGTGCCTGCTCCACGAAAAGCCCTTCGCCGGAGTCAACGGCTCGGGCAAGCACAACAACTGGTCGATCAGTTACGGCGGGCGGAATTTGCTGAATCCCGGCAACGATCCGCACGAGAACGCGATCTTCCTGACGGTGCTGTGCGCGATCATCGAGGCGGTGGATCTGCACGCCGATCTGCTGCGCGCCTCGGTCTCGGGGGCGGGCAACGACCATCGGCTGGGGGCGAACGAAGCGCCGCCGGCGGTGATCTCGATGTATCTGGGCGACCAGCTCAACGACGTGATCGACCAGCTGGAACACGGCGAGCCCAAGTCGAGCAAGCACGCGGCGTCGATGCGCATCGGGGTGGATGCGCTGCCGCCGCTGCCGCGCGACGCGACCGACCGGAATCGCACCAGTCCGTTCGCTTTCACCGGCAACAAGTTCGAGTTCCGCGGACCGGGGGCGAGCCATTCGTGTTCCGAGCCGAACGTGGCGCTCAACACCATCGTCGCCGAGGCGTTCGACCGCATTGCGGACGAGTTGGAGAAACTCTCCGAAAAGAACTTCCACAGCGGATTGCAGAAACTCCTGCACCGCATCGTCAAGGAGCATAAGCGGATCATCTTCAACGGCGACGGCTACACCGACAACTGGCTCGAGGAAGCGGCGCGGCGCGGACTGCCCAACGCCCGTTCCACGATGGAGGCGATCCGGGCGCTGACCAAAGACGAAAACGTTGCGCTCTTCGAGCGTTACGGTGTCTACAACCGGCGCGAACTCGAATCGCGCTACGAGGTGTTCGAGGAGAACTACCACCGCAAGATCCACATCGAGGGCGAGATCGCGCTGGAGATCGCCGCCAGCATGATCGCGCCGGTGGCGGCGCGGGAGTACGGCGAACTCGGCCGTTCGCTCGCGGCGGCGAAGGAGGCGGGGCTTAAAGCCGGAGTCAAGGCGCTCTCCGCCAATGCTTTGCGGCTCGGCACGGCCTTTGACGAATTGGAAGCGCGGATCGCGAATCTGCGTCAGGCGCTCAAGGGAGAGCACGAGGGAATACTGACCGCGATGGACGAACTGCGCACCACCGTGGACGGGTTGGAAAAGATCATTCCCGACGCCAGTTGGCCGCTGCCCAAGTATCGGGAGATGCTGTTCGTCTACTGAGCGCCGCCGCCGGAACGGGCGGGTACGCTGACGCGTCTGCCAGCCGCCGTCGCGCGAATGAGCGCCCCGAACGGACTTGAACGGACTTGAACGGACTTGAACGGACTTGAACGGAGTGAGGTGGCTGGAAGTGCGCGCACCGGCGTCAGTGCCACGCTGACGCGGTAAACTACCGCTGGCGGTAATACAACCAGCAAACAAACGTTTGTAGTGTTCCCCGCCCGACCGAAGGCGGGCGGCTGATCCCGCTTATACTCGCCGCAGCACTTATTTTACCGCCGCCCCCAATGCCGCGAACGACCGCATACCGCTGCCAACGACGTACGCGCCGACGGGGCGGTGAACGTTAAGCAACGGGTAACGTGACCCATAGCAAAGACCCGATCCTTGATTCGGCAGAAAAGCCGGGTCAAGGTCGAGGGATTTGCGGTGGCCGAGGCGACACCCGATCGTGGCGGTATTCCGGTAACCTCCGCCGACAGAGGGGACGCTTCCCGGCGTTGCCGACAGGCATAAGACCGGGAACGTCAACCCCTTTCCGCTTACTCTATTTAAAGTAGCGGAAAAATGCGTTAGCATTTTTCTCGAGGTGCAGGGTTTTCAACCCTGCCGAGGGGTGTGGGGGCGAGCAGCCCCCACATCTCCCCAGCCGCAAACACCCATTTCTCCGTCGCCGACGCAGATAAACGCTCCGGGGCGCCGACCTATGCGGTGACTTGGACGGAGAGCAGACCTTCGCGGCCGGGGAAGGGGGCGAGTTCGGCGCGTCCGGCGGGGGCATCGGCGCAGAGTTCGGCGGCTTCGCCGAGGGTCACGACTTTGAAACCGCGGCGGAGGAGTTCGCCCAAGTAGGCGTCGAACTGTTTGGAGCAGCGGCCGCCCTCGGCTTCGGCGTGGATGGTGAGGACGTTCAGGGCGTCCTCGCGGAGCAGCGAGAGCTGGAAGTCGTTGTAGTTGTCATCCGACACGCCGTCGCGCCCGAGGGCCTCGTCGTAGGTCGGGAGCGTGACCGGGATCTGCAGCTGCGGCAACTTTTCGCCGTTCACGACGGGGTAGAACGGGGAGACGCCGCGGCAGTCGCTGTTGTAGGCGAAGGGGAACTTCGCCTTTTCGAGCAGCAGCCGGTCGTTGGTGCGCCAGCCGGGGGCGGCGCTGGAACGGGGGAACGCGCCGGTGATCTTTTCCAGCGCGGCGCAGCCGCGTTCGATCTCGCGGTGCATCTCCTCGGAGGAGAGCGAAGTGAGTTTCGCCTGCGAGCGGTGGTGGTCCCATGCGTGGAACCCGGCTTCGTGCCCGGCGCGGACCGCGGCGGCGATGGCGTCGCCGTGGTGTTTGGCGATACCGGGACCGGGCCACGCGGTGCCCATGAGGACGATCTCGGGGCCGTACAATCCGGCGGCGTTGGTGCGGAGCATCTTCCACAGGAACGCGGGTTTCAGCAGCCGCCACAGGTGTCGCCCCATGTTGTCGGGGCCGAGCGAAAAGTAAAACGTCCCCTTGACTTTGTGACGGTCAAGGATCTCACAGAGCGTCGGCACTCCGCGGCCGGTGCCGCGGAAGGTGTCGACGTCGATGCGCAACGCGAGGAGTTTGTTCATCTTGCGCGGCGCGGGTTTACTTCTGGGTGAACTCGCCGGAGCGCACCGCTTCGTTGAGGAAGAAGTCCAGCGTGGTGTCGATGGACTGATCCAGCGTGATCTTGGGCGTCCAGTTCAGATAGCGCTTGGCGTTGCGGATGCTCGGCACGCGGTGCTGAACGTCCTGATAGCCCTTGCCGTAGAACGCGCCCGACTCGACGACGATGAAGCCGGCGAACGGGGGGAAGTTCTTGCGCAGCGGGTGGGCATCGAACTTCTTGACCAGCATTTCCGCCATTTCGCGGATGCTGGCTTCGTTGTCCGGGTTGCCGATGTTGATGATCTTGCCACTGCAGATGCCGTTCTTGTTCTCAATGATGCGGAAGAGCGCTTCGACGCCCTCCTTGATGTCGACGAAGCAGCGCTTCTGCTCGCCGCCGTCGATCAGCTGGATGGGCGAACCCTGCACCAGATTGAGGATCAGCTGGGTGATGGCGCGGCTGCTGCCGATGCGGGCGCTGGTCAGGCTGTCGAGACGCGGTCCGATCCAGTTGAAGGGGCGGAAGAGCGTGAAGTCGAGCTGTCCCTTGGCGCCGTACGCCCAGATCACGCGGTCGAGCATCTGCTTGCTGCACGAGTAGATCCAGCGCTGCATGCTGATCGGGCCGGTGACGAGTTTGGAGGTGTCTTCGTCGAACTGGGCGTCGTCGCACATGCCGTAGACCTCGCTGGTGGAGGGGAAGAGGATGCGCTTGTTGTACTTGACGCAGTAGCGGACGATGCGGAGGTTTTCCTCGAAGTCGAGTTCGAAAACGCGCAACGGGTTGCGGGTGTACTCGATCGGGGTGGCGATGGCGACGAGGGGCAGGATGATGTCGCACTTGCGGATGTGGTATTCGATCCACTCGCGGTGGATCGAGATGTCGCCCTCGCGGAAGTTGAATCCGGGGCGGTTGAGCAGGTGGTCGATGTAGTTGCTGCGGAGGTCGAGGCCGTAGACCTCGTACTTGCCGGAGTCGAGCAGCCGTTCGCTGAGGTGGCTGCCGATGAAGCCGTTGACGCCGAGGATCAGGACGCTCTTTTTGCGGCCGGCGGCGCGGAGGCGTTTGGGGTCGATGTTCCAGCGCATGTTGGTGACGACGCGGGACTCCTCCGCGAGCTGGGAACCGGTCTGGTAGACGCCGTTCTCGAACTCGGCGAACTCGACTTCGACGGCGTCCTTGCCGCAGGCGATCACGAGCGGATCGGCGGAGATGACGGTGCCGGGGGCGGCTCCGGCGGGATTGGCGACGACCTTGACCGACCAGAAGAAGCACTTGCGGTCGCCGAGGAAACTGAACGCTCCGGGGTAGGGCCGGGTGACGGCGCGGACGAGGTTGCGGACTTCGGTCGCGGATTTGCTCCAGTCGATCTCGCCGTCGGCGGGGCGGCGACCGCCGAAGGTGGTCGCCTCGGCTTCGTTCTGCGCCTTGCGGGGCGCTTTGCCGGCGGCGAGGAGCGGCAGCGCGCGCTTGAGCATCACCTTGGCGGCGTCGACCGCCTTGAGGAAGAGGCTCTTGGCGGTGTCGTCATCGCTGATGGCGACTTTTTCCTGATCGATGATGTCGCCGGCGTCGGGGCGGGAGGTCATGTAGTGGAGCGTGACGCCGGTCTCGGTCTCGCCGTTGATGATCGCCCAGTTGATGGGCACGCGGCCGCGGTACTTGGGCAGCAGCGACCCGTGGAGGTTCACGGCGCCGCAGCGGGGGATGTCGAGGATCTCCTGCTTCACGATGTCGCGGTAGTAGGCGCTGAAGATGAGGTCGGGCGCCATGGCGCGGATGCGGTTGATCCAAACGGGATGGTTGATGTTCTCGGGGGCGTAGACGGGGATGCCGCGGCTGCCGGCGAATTCGGCGACCGAGTCGAACCAGATGTTTTCGCCCGCCTTGTCGCGGTGGGTGAATACCGCCTGGATCTCGAAACCGGCGTTCAGGAGTTCGCCGATGGCGGCGCAACCCATGCTGTGATAAGCCAAGACCACACACTTCATAAGATATGTTTCCTTCCCATTCGTTTAGGATAATAGAACATGATGAAAACTACATATAGAGATAAAATACATCCGTTTTCGCGGAAAAGCAACGTCCGCGGGGGGCGAAGAGGATTATTATTCGGTAAAAAAAATCCCGAAGCCGCCGGATGGGGGGCGAAGCGCGCTTTCGGGTTGAAAAATCGCCGAAGCGGTGTATATTATCAAATCATGTTGTGCCAACATCAACCAAACAGGATATAGTTCATCATGTACAGTGCTTCCGACCTGAAAAAGGGATTGAAGATCGAGATCGACGGCGCGCCGTGGATCATCACCGAGTTCGAGTTCTGCAAGCCGGGCAAGGGCACCGCGCTCTACCGCTGCCGGATGAAGAACATGATCACCGGGATCGGCATGGAGAAGACCTACCGCCCGACCGACAAGATCGACACGCCGGATATCGAGGAGCGCGAGATGTACTACTCGTACTTCGACGGCCACCACTACGTCTTCAGCGATCCCAACACCTACGAGGAGATGCAGGTCAGCGCGGAGACGCTGGGCGATCAGGCGTACTTCCTGATCGAGGAGAGCCTCTGCAACTTCGTGCTCTACAAGGGCGAGCCGATCGAGATCACGCTGCCGACCTTCATCGAGAAGGAGATCGTCGAGACCGAGCCGGGCGTGCGCGGCGACACCGCCACCAACGTGACCAAGCCGGCGAAGATCGACAACGGCTTCGAGATCCAGGTGCCGCTGTTCATCAATCAGGGCGACATCGTGAAGATCGACACCCGCACCGGGAAGTATGCGGAGCGGGTCAACAAGGCGTAAGTCCGCGTTGCAGGAACATACGGACGGCGGAGCGTTTTTTCGCCGTCCGTTTTTTCTTTTTACGGGGGAGGGGAGTGATGATCGTCGCCAATCTGAAAAAGCGTTCGGTGATGCTGCGGGCGCTGCGGGAGTTTTTCTATTCGCGGGGGTTCTTCGAGGCGGAGTCGCCGATGCGGATCCCCGCGCCCGCGCCGGAGGAGTATATCGAATCGGTCTCTGCCGAGGGGGGATTTCTGCGCACCAGCCCGGAACTGGCGCTCAAACGGCTGCTGGCGGCGGGGGGCGAACGGTTTTTCGAACTCGGCAAGGCGTTCCGGTCGGGCGAACACGGGCGGAAGCACCGCGAGGAGTTCACGATCCTCGAATACTACGCCGCGCATTGGGACTACCGGCGGCTCGCCGCGTTCACGGCGGAGTTGTTCGCGGCGGCGGCACAGGCGGTGTGCGGCACGGAGCGCGTCACGTTCCGAGGGCGGGAGATCGACTTCGGCAAGGTCGAGTATATCACCGTCGACGAAGCGTACCGGAAGTACGCGGGGGTCTCCGCGTTTGCGGCCGACGCGCGCGGCGACTTCGACGAACTGATGGTGACGAAGGTCGAGCCGGAACTCGGTAAAAACGGGATCGCGTTTCTGATCGACTACCCGGCGAACCGGGCCTCGCTGTCGCGTTTGAGCGCCGCCGATCCGCGTGTCGCGGAGCGGTGGGAGGTGTATGTCTCCGGCATCGAACTCGGCAACGCCTTCGGTGAACTCGTCGACGCGGCGGAGCAGAAACGGCGTTTCGCGGCGGCGTACCGATTCCGGGCGGAGCAGGGAATGAAGCCGTACCCGGAACCGGAGGCGTTCTACGCGGCGCTGGAGCAGGGCATACCGGAGTCGAGCGGCTGCGCGGTGGGGGTGGACCGTCTGGCGATGATCCTCTGCGACGCCGACGACATCGGACTCGTCCGCTGGGAGTAGGGAACGCCCCCCCGAAGTATTTGCAAATCGCTTCGCCGCAGGTTATATTTTGGAAAATTCCGAAAAGGGAGGAATTTATCTTACCAATTCAAGGATATAGTCGGGTTTTGTAATTGAATATCTGAAGATCGCGATATCTTCAGGCGATGGACTCACAGGAAAAGACCAAGAGTACTCAAGTCCCATCGGCTTGTCAAGGTACGCCGCGTGGCGTACCCTTGTCTTTGCGTGGGACTTGGGCATTGGTCTGCCTCCTGTGAGCGCAAAACAGGGGTGCGCTTTTTTATGCCGAATATCCAACTTTCCGTTCGCGGATCGACGCCGATCCGTGGTTTTTTCCCGCCGCTCGGTCTGCGGACATGCGACCTCCGCCGGAGATGGAACAAATGAAAAGAGATCCCGAACGTATCCCGAATAAAACCGCTTTTTTCCGCGGCGACAACGGCGGAGCGGTATTTCTTGCCGACGGTGACGGGGACCGGACTTTTTTGACCGCCGACCGGGCGGTGGCGGAGTTCAAACGCAAGGCGATCACCGCGCTTGCCGACCTCGAACTGCCTCCGGAGATCCTGCGGGCCGTGCTGCGGGCGATCGAAGATTTGCATTGAGGCGACGCGGCCGAAAAAAACGCCGCTCCCGTTGTTCGCGGGGAGCGGCGTTTGCGGTCTTGGCGGCGATGCGTCAGTTGGTGCGGCGCATCTGGGGGAAGAGGATGACGTCGCGGATCGACTCCGCTCCGGTGAGGATCATCACCAGCCGGTCGATGCCGACGCCCATGCCGCCGGCGGGGGGCATACCGTATTCCAACGCGGTGAGGAAGTCCTCGTCGACCTTGTCGGAGACCTGATCGCCCTCCTGCCGGGTGCGCTCGAACTGATCCATGAAACGCTTGCGCTGAAGGATCGGGTCGTTGAGTTCCGAGTAGGCGGGGGCGACTTCGACGCCGTTGATGCCGAGCTCGAAGACGTCGACGAGCGACGGATCGTCGGGGCAGCCCTTGGCGAGCGGCAGCAGTTCGGCGGGCAGGCGGGTCACGAAAGTCGGCTGGATGTTGTTCGGCTCGACGAGTTTTTCGTAGAGTTCGTTGGTGACGTCGAGATCCGCCATCTGGTCGTTGACGTCGAGACCGAGTTTTTTGCCGCGGGCGACACGTTCGGCGGGGGTGAGGTCGAACCAGTCGTCGCCGCCCTTTTCGCAGACAAGTTCGCGGTAGGTCGCGCGTCGCCACGGCGTTTCGAGGTTGATGATCTTGCCGTTGCCGTGGTCGATCTTCAAAGTTCCGCAGACCTTCATGGCGACAGTGGTGACCATAGTTTCGATGAGTTCCATCATCGAGCGGCAGTCGCCGTACGCCTGATAGATCTCGAGCATGGTGAACTCGGGGTTGTGGCGGCGGTCGAGACCCTCGTTGCGGAAACTGCGGTTGAGTTCGAAGACCCGCTCGAAGCCGCCGACGAGCAGGCGTTTTAGGAACAGTTCCGGGGCGATGCGCATGAACATCGGGGAGTTCAGCGCCTCGAAGAAGGTCTTGAACGGATTGGCGGAGGCGCCGCCCGCGAGGTTCTGGAGCATCGGCGTTTCGACCTCCATGAAGCCGCGCGCCTCGAGGAACGCCCGGATCTCGCGGATGATCGCGCTGCGCATCTTGAAGACCCGCCCGACCTCGGGGTTGGCGATGAGGTCCAGATAACGCTGGCGGTAACGCTGTTCGACGTCGGTGAGACCGTGGAACTTTTCGGGCAGGGGACGCAGCGACTTGGAGAGGAGTTTGAACTTCTTGACGCGGATGGTGAGTTCGCCCATGCGGGTCTGGAAGAGTTCGCCTCTGACCCCGGCGATGTCGCCGATGTCCAGTTTTTTGAAGAGCGCGAACGGTTCGTCGCCGAGATCGCTCTTGCCGGCGAAGAGCTGGATCTTGCCGGTGCTGTCGCGCAGGTCGGCGAAGATCGACTTGCCCATGCCGCGCTTGCCGACCAGCCGCCCCGCGACGTTCACGGTCGCCCCCGGCGTGCCTTCGCTTTCGACCGGCAGGGTGCGGACGCTTTCGATGCTCTGAACGTCGTCGTAGCGGCAGCCGAAGGGATCGATCCCCTGTTCGCGCAGTTCGGCGACCTTCGCCACACGCTGACTGAAAATGTCGCCGGTGCCGCGTTCTTCGGCGGCGTTCTGATTCTGTTCGCTCATAAAAAGACTCCTGTCAAGTTTTTTATTGAAAAATCTAATGAACAAATTGCCAATTATTTAAAATAACACCATCAACCCCATCTTGCAATCCGTTTACATAATAGTTATATTAAATAAACGTTGAAGAAAACCATTGTCGTCCGCGTCCCTCGCGGTGGGGGGTGCGATTGTTTTTTAATGGTTCGGAGGAAGGGAGAACGATCATGATCAGGTTGTGGGGAGCCGCCGGGATGGCGGCCGCGACTTCGACGTGTGTCAACGCCGGAGCGCAAAACGATTGGCTGGGATTTTTGTGGTATGTCGCCCCCGCGGCGGCGGTGCTGGCGCTGGTGATGGCGCTGGTCTTCTACCGGCGGATGCTGCGCGCCGACGAGGGCAGCGCGCGAATGCGCGAGATCGCCGGGTACGTCCGTTCGGGGGCGATGGCTTATCTCGCGCGGCAGTACAAGGTGGTCTCGCTGGTGTTTCTGGTGCTGCTGGCGATCTTCGCGGTGCTGGCGTTCTGCAAGATCCAGAACCCGTTCGTGCCGGTGGCGTTTCTGACGGGCGGATTCTTCTCGGGGCTGTGCGGTTATATCGGCATGAAGACCGCCACCCGCGCCTCCAACCGCACCGCGCAGGGGGCGAGCGAGGGGCTGAACCGGGGCTTGCAGGTCGCGTTCCGTTCGGGGGCGGTGATGGGCATGGTGGTGGTCGGTTTCGGACTGCTCGACATCTGCCTGTGGTTTCTGATCCTCGACAAGCTGGTCTACACGCCCGCGCACATGCTGAACGGCTGGTCGCTCTGCGGACTGGAACTCGTCCCCGCGGGCTGCGGCGCCGTGGATAAACTCGTGCACATCACGACCACCATGCTGACCTTCGGCATGGGCGCCTCCACGCAGGCGCTCTTCGCGCGGGTGGGCGGCGGCATCTACACCAAGGCGGCGGATGTCGGCGCGGACCTCGTCGGCAAGGTCGAAGCGGGGATCCCCGAGGACGATCCGCGCAACCCCGCCACCATCGCGGACAACGTCGGCGACAACGTCGGCGACGTCGCGGGCATGGGCGCGGACCTCTACGAATCGTACTGCGGTTCGATCCTGGCGACGGCGGCGCTCGGCGCGGCGGTCGCGGCGCAGTCGGCGCACCCCTCCGCCACGGAGGCGCTGCGGCTCGTGACCGCGCCGATGATCGTCGCGGGCATCGGCATCATCCTGTCGCTCTTCGGCATCGGCATGGTCAAGTGCCGCGAGGGCGCTTCGCAGAAGCAGCTGCTCCGCAGTCTGCTCACGGGCACGCTCGGCAGTTCGGTGCTGATCCTCGCGGCGCTGGCGGTGCTGAGCTGGCTCGGCGTCATCGGCTGGGGCGTCTTCGGCTCGGTGGTCTCGGGATTGCTCGCCGGAGTGATCATCGGTCAGGCGACCGAATACTACACCAGCAGCGAATACGCCCCCACCAAGGGGATCGCGTTTCAGGCGCAGATGGGACCCGCCACCACCATCATCGACGGACTGGCGACGGGAATGTACTCCGCCGGGATCCCGGTGGTGACGATCGTGCTCGGCATCCTCTGCGCGTACGGCTTCGCGGGCGGATTTTCGGGTGAGGCGGGAGCCTTCGCCCGCGGACTTTACGGCGTCGGCTTCGCGGCGGTGGGCATGCTCTCGACCTTGGGCATCACGCTTGCCACCGACGCTTACGGACCCATCGCGGACAATGCCGGCGGCAACGCCGAGATGTCCGGCATGCCCCACGAGGTGCGTCAGCGCACCGACGCGCTGGATTCGCTCGGCAACACGACCGCCGCGACCGGCAAGGGTTTTGCGATCGGTTCGGCGGCGCTGACGGCGATGGCGCTGCTGGCGAGTTTCATCGAGGAGTGCAAGATCTGGATCGGCAACCTCGACAGCGGCTTGGGCAAAGGCGTGAGCGCGCTGGAGGCGTCGAAGATGACCATCCTCGGCTTCGCGGACAAGTTCCAGCTGACGATCATGAATCCGCTGCTGCTCGGCGGGCTTTTCATCGGTGCGATGGCGGCGTTCCTCTTCTGCGCGATGACGATGAAGGCGGTCGGCCGGGCGGCGGGCTCGATGGTCGAGGAGGTGCGGCGGCAGTTCCGGGAGATCCCCGGCATCATGGAGGGCAAGGCGACTCCGGACTACGCGCGCTGCGTGGCGATCTCGACCGCCGGAGCCCAGCGCGAGATGATCGTGCCGTCGCTGCTGGCGATCGTCATTCCGGTGGCGACCGGGCTGATCCTCGGACTTCCCGGCGTGCTGGGACTGCTGGCTGGCGGTCTGGCGGCGGGCTTCGTGCTGGCGACGATGCTGAACAACGCGGGCGGCGCGTGGGACAACGCCAAGAAGTACATCGAAAACGGCGCCCACGGCGGCAGAAAACTTGCCGACGGCAGCAAGAATCCGACTCACGGAGCTGCGGTGATCGGCGATACGGTGGGCGATCCCTGCAAGGATACGAGCGGTCCGGCGCTGAACATCCTGATCAAACTGATGAGCATGGTGTGCATCGTCTTCGCGCCGGTGTTCATCAAGTTCGCCCCGGTGATCCAGGGCTGGCTTGGGATCAGCGGCATCATCAAGTAATTTACTTCTTTTCGCCGGGAAAAGAAGTAAAACAAGAAAAGCGAAACAGTGCCGTGTGCGGCGGCGTTGCCGCCTGCTTACGGCACTTGCTTCTTTTTTGCGGTCCAAAAAGAAGTAAGCAGGAAAAAACGAAGTAGCCTTCCCCTTGTACGGGAAAGGGACAAAAAACGCCGCGGCGGGAGTCTTTCGCCGCGGCGTTTTGCTATACTCGGCGCCGTGGGCGGTCGACCATCAGCGCGACGCCGCCGAGGATCAGCGCGAGCGACAGGAGAAAGCCCCACCCCAGTCTTTCGGCGAAAAATATCCGCGCCAGTACCGTCGACACGACCGGCGTCAGATAGCCGAACGCTCCGAGTTCTCCCGGCTTCAGGTATTTGAGCGCCACATACCACAATGCGAAGCCCAGCGCCGCCGCCAGCAATCCCAGATAGGCGATGCCGACCCACGTGGCGGGGGGGAGTTCCGCCGCGCCGCGCGGGTCGCCCCAGATGGCGGCGAGCGGCAGCGTCATGACCGTCCCGAGCACGAACAGCAACGCGGTGCAGAAGAACGCGCCGTAGCCGGTCGTCGCTTTGGCTCCGAGCACGGTGTAGAGCGCCCAGCAGATCCCGGCGCCCACCGCCAGCAGGACGCCGAGCAGCGTCGAGCTCCCGCCGCTGAAGCCGTCGCCGCCGCGCAGCAGGAACATTATCCCGATGCCGGCGGCTCCGGAGATCATGCCCGCGATCTTGCGCCCGGAGAGCGTTTCGCGGGTGAGCCAGTACGACAATAGCGCGGTGAAGATCGGCGTCGTGTTCGCCATCAGCGCCGACCGCGCGGCGGTGGTGTACTTGGTCGAGAGCAGTACCAGCACGCCCTCGCCGACGATCCCGGACGCGGCGAGGAGCGCGAAGAGCGGCAGGTCGCGCCGCCAGTTGCGACGCAGGGTTTTCCACGCCTCGCGGTCGGCGAGCGCCGGAGCCAGCGCCAGCGACGCGACGGCAAAGCGCAGCAGCGACGCGGTGAGTCCGTCCGGCTGGTGCGCCCCGGAGTTCAGCAGCCATCTTCCCACGGGGTAAAATCCTCCCCACAGCAGCGTGGCGATCAGCGCCGCCGCGAGACCTTTGAACTTATCGAGATTCATATTGCGGTCCGTTCTCCCGGATATTTTACGCCCGCACCGCGGGGGAAAGTTCGGATTTCAGCGTGCCCAGCACCAGCGTGGTCCGCGACGAACCGACGCCGGGGATGCGGCCGATGCGGAACATGAGTTCGCGGAGCGCCGCCGTGTCGGAGATCATGATCTTGAGCAGATAGTCGCATTCGCCCGCCACGTCGTGGATCTCGACCACCTCGGGGATCCGGGCGAGTTCCTCGCCGATGCGGCGGTCGCCGATGTTCTTTTCGATGCGGAGTTCGACGAGCACGGTGAGTCCGAGTCCGAGTTTGGCTCCGTCGAGGCGGGTTTCAAAACTCCTGATGATGCCCGCGTGCTTGAGTTTGTTCACCCGGGCCAGCACCGCGGAGGGCGAAAGATGCACCTTTTGGGCGAGGGTGCGGTTGGCTATCCGGGCGTTTTTTCTGAGTTCGTTCAATATTGCCGCGTCGATCTTGTCCATGGGGCCTCCTGTTTCGTATCCCGTTTTCCGATGTCGATGGTAAAAAATATTTTTGATTGAAATGATTTTCAAATATAATTCTTTATTTTTCCGTAAAAACGATATTAAATTTTGCTAAATCGCCTATAAACAGTATAAGATTCTTTTCTCGCCGCCGGATGGCGCCCCGCGGATGCGAAAGCGGCGGCGGGGATTGATAAAAACGCTGCCGCGTATATATTACATGTCATGTAATCGTATCCGATCATCCGAAAGAGAGGGAAATCATGTTGAAACGGCTCGGCATGCTGTCGATGGTGTTGGTAATCCTGTTCATCGCGTCGGGATCGGCGGCAGCGCCGGTGCCGGAGGTGGCGCCTGAGGATGTGTGTCCGCCGGATGTGGTGCTGCATGAGGTAGAAGACGCCGCCGCCGACACCGGAAACTGGGTGGTGCACGAAAAGCGGGGCTTTCTTCATTTCATTTTCGGCAGCGGCGCGTCGGTGCTGATCGGGGCGGCGTGGCTGTGGTGCTGGCGGCGTTATTTCCGCCGCCGCGGAAGCCGGAATTGGAAGGTCGAACTCCTCAAGTCGCTGGTGCCGCCATTGACCGCGCTGACGGTGCTGTCGGTGTGCTTCATCTTTTCGCGTCCGCTGCTGCATTCGCTGCCGCGCCGTTTCGGGGAGTTCGATCTGCGGCTCTTCTACGCGGCGCTGACGCTGATCGCCGCGTGGGGGATGCTGTCGGCGGTCGCGGTATTGGACAAAAGCATCCGCCGCTTCGCCGCGCGCAGCGACAACGCGTTGGACGACCTAACCGTGGGGATGATCGGCTCCACGCTCAAGATCGCCATCGCGGTCACGGTGGTGCTCTTCATCGGGCAGAGCATTTTCGATCTCAACATCACCGCGCTGTTGGCGGGGGCGGGGGTCGTCGGCTTGGCGGTGGCATTGGCGGCGAAGGAGACGCTTTCCAACTTCTTCGGCACGTTGGTGATCGTGGCGGACTCCCCGTTCCGGCTCGGCGACCGGATCGTGGCTGGAGGCGTGGACGGCATTGTCGAGCACGTCGGCATGCGCAGCAGCCGGATCCGCACCGCCGACGAAAGCGTCTGCACCATTCCCAACAGTCTGTTGACCAACACGGTGGTGCATCGCATTTCGTCGCGCGGACTGCTTAAACATACGTTGAATTTGGGATTGGTCTACCAGACGTCGCCGGAGCAGATCGAACTGGCGATGAAGATACTGCATGAGATCATGGACGACTTTCACGGCGCCGACGCCGTGGGGTACGCTCCGCGCATCACCTTTGCCGGCTTCGGGGCGTCGTCGGTCGATCTGCGGGCGGTGATTTGGCTGAAGGCGGTTTCCTTCGCCGCGGAGGAAATATTGCTCGACGAGCTGCACCTCGAGATATTCCGGCGCTTCGCCGCGGCGGGGCTGTCGTTCGCCTATCCGACGCAGACGCTGTTCCTCGCGGGGGAGGGAGCATCCGCGTCGCGCTGACCGGAAATCTTTCTTGTGCTTTTTTGGCATTTTTGCATGATAAAGACTTGAAAATTGCATGACCGCCGTCTATCTTTATCACGGTTAGGTATATTGAATCGTTGCGACGGTGCGGCGGAGTGGTTTCGCCGGGGCGTCCGGGGCGGGATAAAAGGCGGTTATGGAGCGTAAAACCTTTACCAAGGCGCACATTTACGTGCGCGATGCTTATAAGCGGGCGGGCAAACTTGCGGCGTCCGGGGAGTATGCGGAAGCGGTGCGGGTGCTGGTCCCGGTGGTGCGGGAAAATCCCGAGGTGCCGCAGTTGTTCGAGCGGCTGCGCGAGTACGAGATCGTGCTGGCGAAGAAGACGAATCCGCTGGTCAAGATCTTCTGGCAGCTGTTGGCGCTCTTCATCTATCCCGCGATCAAGATCACGGCGGGGATCGACCCCGTGAAGGCGATGGCGATGTGCGAGGGTCCGCTGGCGGCGTGCGTGGACAATCCGCTGATCCTGTCGGTGCTGGCGGACGCGGCGGACAACGCCGATGCGCCGTGGGTGGCGGCGACGGCGCTGGATGTGAACCGCGAGTTTCGCCCGAAAAACGAATCCAACCTCCGGCGGCTGGCGATCGCGATGCAGCAGTGCGGGCGCGCCAACGAGTCGCTGAAGATCTTTCAGACGCTGATCCGGAACCATCCGGGCGACCTGTCGGTACAGAACGAGATGCGCGAGGCGATGGCGATGGCGAGCATCGAGCGCGGCAACTGGGAGGCGGAGGGCTCGACCCAGCAGAAGGCGGCGGACGCCGAGGACGCGGTGCTGCAGCAGCTGCTTGAGGGCACGATCCACGACACCGAGCAGGCGCAGCTGCTGATCAACAAGTTCACCGCCGACTTGCAGAAGAACGATTCGATCGACATCCGCCGGAAGTTGGCGGAGGCGTACATGGTGGCGGAAAAGTACGAGGACGCGCTGCGCGAGTTCCGCGCGGTGGCGGAGAAACTGGGCGTTCCCGACCCGCTGCTCGACAAGCAGATCGAGCGGGCGTACCTCGCGGGGCTGGATCAGGCGATCACGGAACTGCGCGCCCATCCCGACCAGTACGAGAACGCCGAGAATCAGGCGGCGGCGCTGGAGGCGGAGAAACTCGACTACCGGCGGCGCCATGCGATCAAGCGGGCGAAGGACTTCCCGAACGACGTGCAGGTGCAGTTCGACTTGGGCGAATTCTACTTCGAGGTCGGGGAGGTCGCGGAGAGCAAGGCGATCTTCGAGAAACTCGCCGATTTCCCGCAGAAGCGGCGGGCGAGTCTGGTGTATCTGGGGCGCTGCGCGCTGATCGAAAAGGAGTTCCCGCGCGCGGTCGAGTGTCTGGAGCAGGCGCTCAAAGAGATGTTCCGCATGGACAAATACAAGCGCGAGGCGCTCTACTACCTCGGCAACGCCTGCGAGGGCGTGGGCGACACGGCGCGGGCGCTGAAGTGCTATCAGGAGATCGACGCGAGCGTGTCCGGGTATCACGACGTTCCGGCGCGCATCGCGGCGCTGGGCGGGGCGGCGGCCCCGGCTCCGGCGGAAGCGGGTGACTGACGGCGCGAGCCGTTGATGATAATGTGGGATCATAGATTTAGGAAATAAAAACAAAATCGCTTCGCAACCGGTGTGACCGGCGCGGGGCATCCCGGAAAAGCGCGGGACCGGTCGGTGCGACCGGCGCGGGCTTGAGCGGTTCCGGGAGCACAAAGGAGACGACAAAATGGCTGACGACAAACTCAACGTCAACCCCGCTGTTCCGCAGGACGGGGACGATACCGTGACGCGCAAGACCATCCGTCTGCGTCCCGCTCCGGGACCGCTGGCGGGTGCGGCTCCGGCGGCGAAACCGCCGCGTCCGGCGGCCAACACCGACACGGGGAGCATCGACCTTGCCGACGACACGCAGACGCGGCGGACGATCAAACTGAAGCCGATGGCTCCGGTGAAGACGGGGGTGGTCCCGGCGGCGGCGACTCCGGTGGCTCCGGCGGCGGCGAAACCGGCGGGCGACGGCGAAGATACGGTGACGCGCAAGACGCTGGTGCTGAAACCGATCGGCGCGGCGGCGGCGAAACCGGCGGTTCCGGCGGCGGCGACTCCGGCGACTCCGGCGGCGGCGAAACCGGCGGGCGACGGCGAAGACACGGTGACGCGCAAGACGCTGGTGCTGAAACCGGTTGCGGGCGGCACTCCGACGGCGGCCCCGGCGCAGCCCGCGGCACCGACGGCGGCGGACAGCGGCGAAAAGACCATCCGCATCCAGCGCCCGCCGAAGCCGGTCACGGGTCCGGCGGTGACGAACCGCCCGGTGTCGGCGGCTCCGGCGCCGCAGGCGGTGAAACTGCCGCAGATGCAGAAGCCGACGACTCCGACGGTCAAGCCTCCGGCTCCGGCGATCCCGACTCCGCCCGCGCCGAAACCGCTGGATTTCCCGCTGGAAACGGCGTCGGATACGACCAACGCGCCGTCGAAGTTGTACTTGATCCTGGCGGCGATCTCGCTTATCTGCCTCGTGTACAGCACGCTGCTGATCACGGTGCAGTTCCTCGACCTCACGCAGGGGCAGAAGGTGACGCAGGAACTTTCCTCGATCCTGCCGCGCGCGAAGTAGAGACGGCGCTTTTCAGGAATCAAAAAAGCCGGGGAGAAAAATCCCCGGCTTTTTTGTATCCATCATCGTACATGACTAAGTGTTGTCATCTCCGGCACCACCGGGGCGCGGCAACCCGGTGGTTTGATAATTTGCAAATCCGGATGAATCAGGTTATATTTTAACAAACTTTACTCCGAAACGAAGGAGGAACTTTATCCCGATAAGGATATAGTCGAATTTTACAACTGAATATCTGAAGATAGCAGTATCTTCAAGCAATGGACGAGTAGGAAAACGCCAATTTTTTACAGGTTTCCAATTGCTTGACAAGGTACGCCGTTTGGCGTACCCTTGTTTTTGCGTGTGACTTGGGCATTGGTCTGCCTACAGAGAGCGCAAAACAGGGGTGCGCTTTTTTATGCCGAAAGACAAACTTGCCAAAGCCAAGAATGCCAAAAACGATGAATTTTATACGCAGTACGCGGATATACAGGCGGAGATCAACGCTTATTTGGAATACGACCCCGATGTGTTCCGGGGCAAGACCGTGCTGCTGCCCTGCGACGACCCCGAGTGGAGCAACTTCACCAAATTTTTTGCGCAGAACTTCGAATTTTTCGGGTTGAAGAAACTCATCAGCACCAGTTACGCCGTCGAGAGCAAAAAGATCAAGTCGTGGGAACCGACGCTTTTCGAGACCGAAAATCCTCACTACGACGCCGACAAAAGCAAGACTCGCGGTAAACCGCTTTTTTCGCGCGGATAAAACGTATCAACCTTGTACTTGTTGTTTTTCCGCCTGATACTCTTCCCAAATTTCCGTTTCTTCGAGCAGCCATTGCAGTTCCGGGGTTTTCAACTGCGGTCGCTTTTGGAACAATTTGCGGATCTGCCAACTTTCCCACCGCGTGAAATTGCAGTATCCGGCGAATTGCGGCTGGCGGCACAACAACTTATACCAGTAAATGGAGGGGCAAGCCTCCGCCTGCGACCAGTCGAAATACTTTTCCAGCTGCGGCTGCCGGGCAAGCAGGAACAACCATCCGGTCGGAGAGAGTTTTTCGCATGCGATATCCATGTCGAGGCGGTCGACCGCTTCCGGGATATCGTTCAACAGTCTGCACCATTCGGAGGCGGTCAGAAACGCGCAGAGATCGCGCCACCGTCCCTGCGGGAACTGCCGGGCGAATATCTCCGGTGCGAGCAGCGCGAGTTTCACGAGTTCGAGGCGACTGACTGTCTCCCAGTCGCAGTGATGCGCGAACTGGGGCTGCGCGGCGAGCAGGGTTCCCCACGGGAGGTCGCTCAAACGGTCTAAGCCGTTCCACCATTCGGGCGGCGGTGCAAGTTGCGGCTGCTCCGCAAGCAGCAGGAACCACGCATACGGGTCGCCGTCACGCCGCAACGCCGCGAGGTCGTACCCCGGATCGGTATAAGCCAACTCGGGGTGTTCCCGCAACTCTTCCAGCTTATCCCAAGCCGCGGCTCGTTTCCGCAAATCGTCGTCGGGTTTCGTCTTATTCATTCCGCGCCGCCAATTCTTTGCGTTTTTCTTCAAATTGCGGTTGTTTTTTCAACAGCATATCCCAAACCTCCTCGCCGAGCAGACTGAAGTCGCAACGGTCGGCGAATTGCGGTTGATCCGACAACAGGCAACACCAGGCGTCGCCGTCCAACAGCCGGAAGTCGCAACGGTCGGCGAATTGCGGCTGTATTTGCAGAAGATAACCCCAATCGGCGCCATTGAGCAGACTGAAATCGCACCGGTCTGCCAACAACGGTTGTTCCGACAGCAATCTTTCCCAATCACCGCCATCAAGCAGACTGAAATCGCACTTGTCGGCCAGTAACGGCTGCTTTTGCAACAAGTTGCTCCAATCGGCGCCGCTCAACAGATCGAAGTCGCATTTATCGGCCAACAACGGCTGATACTGCAGCAACGCTGCCCAATTTTCTCCGCTTAACGCTGCAAAATCGCACTTGTCGGCAAATTGCACCCTGTGCTCCAACAGGTTGCTCCAATCATCTCCATCAAGCTTTTCCCAGTCGCAGTAAGCGGCAAACGCCGGGTATGTGCACAGCAATTCCGACCAATCGCCACCTTTCAGGTTCTGCCATGGGATATCTGCCTTGATCCCCGGCTTTGGGGTCAGCAGTTTCACGCAATCGGAGCCGTTGAGTTCCGAGAGGTCGGCGAATTTCGCAAGTTCGGGGTGAATCATCAATACCCGCATCTGATTCCACGCCGGGAGCTTGCTCCAATCGCATTTGTCCGCCAGTTCCGGCTTTGCCTTGAGTAGAACGATCCATGCGAACGGGGATATCTTTTCCCACTCGCAGACTTGCGCCGCCTGCGGATCGCTCTCCAGCGCCTTGAGGATATCTTTCCCCTCCATCTCCGTCCAGTTGTACTCAGCCATGATTTTCCTCCGTTGTTTGTTGAAGGGAACCCAATTGCGAATAAATTTCTTTCTCCTTTAGGCAAACACCCTCATGCTTATGTATTGGCCTGCATAATGGATCGACAGATAAAAGCAGAAAATGCATGGAAGATTCCGTGGCAAATATCAAATGAAATAGGCGGCTTTGATTTAGAGTTATTGCGAGGGATATCCCTGGACAGGCTTAAAGAAATCTTCCAAGGGGTAAGCAAGCATAGATTTAAAGAATCAATGGCCGAATATTTTCATGCCGCGGTTGACAGGATTGTCAACCAATATGGAGGAGATGCGAGAAATATTTGGAACGATGTTCCCCCCAGTGGAATGCTGATATGCCGTTTCTTGCAATTTGAAGGTGTTGGTATAAAAATAGCCACGATGGCAACTAATATTTTGGTTCGGCAATTTGACATTCGTTTGAAAGACACATGCTGTATTGATATTTCTCCCGACGTACACGTTCTACGGATATTTAGGAGGTTGGGACTAATCACATCAGAAAAACCGAGAGAAGAAGCCATTTACATGGCACGGGCATTGTGTCCTGAATATCCAGGAATCGCGGATTATTCTTGCTGGTATGTGGGCAAGAATTTCTGCCACACCAAAACACCAAATTGTCTCGAATGCCCGTTTAACAGTTTTTGTGCACAAGTGGGGATAAAATGACTTTGCATTCCACGCTATTCTGCATCAAGATCGTACCATGCTAGGCAAAACCGGAAACGCATGTCGTAACCGTTCCTGTCCCGGATTTTGAAAATACCGACGAGGCGTGGGAGTTTTCAAAATCCGTATTGGCGGATTTTCTGCCGCGGGATATCGATGCCGAAGAAAAAAATGGTTCTCTGGGATGATGAAGATGGCGAGCAGGGATTTTTCTTTTCCTGCTCCGACGCGGATTCCGATGACCATTACCATGTTTTGTTAAAATATACGCTGTTTTGATTGTAAGAAAATTGGCCGTTTTCAAAAAAAATGGACATTCTGTTTCTTTTCTTCCCATTGTTTTTTTGCATAAAGAATCAGCGGATGCTGATTTTTGTTAATATCGTTGTTCATAGAATACAATCTCCTTAAAGGTCAGGGTTTTCATTTAGAAGACGTTCGGACAGACGCTCTGGTTTCGCCAAATATTTGTTATAGCGTTCTTTGGCGTACGGTTTGCCGCCCCTTTTCCCATTGAACCAAATACTACGTAATCCTTTGTTTTTTCCATTCTTGTTTTCGCAGGATTCCGCTATGAATTCACGGGACGACAATACCCACGTCATAGGGATATATTCACCGCTGTTTTTGTCAAAAATCTTTTCAGCATGAAATATGAACCAATAATTCAGGCGTTGGTTGTGGCGTATCGCGGCAAAAAGAGCTTCATCACCGGGGGTGACCTCTTTGGAACGTGCTTTAATCTGTACTTCAATAAATATTCCGTTGGGCTTCCTTATGACTGCGTCAATGCCGTTGTCATCGACAAGTGGTATGTAGACATCGGCCCCCTCTTTCAGCAGTTGCGCAATTATCGAGAACTCAATGCGCTTTCCGAATCCGGCGGTGTGGCGAAATGTTTTTGGATTACAATTCTTTTCACTCATAATGGGCTCCTTTGGTTGCTTTAACAGCGGATATTCAGTCAAGGTGTTTCAGAGTTGCAGCTTTCCGGGATGCAAAAAAGGTGCATCCCGGTCTTTGTACTCCACTACATGCCTACCACAGCATCCACAGACAATACGCCGACAGAAATGCACCATGCGTACAACACGGCACAACAATCCTGCGCTGTCTGTGGATGCGGGGTTCGGCAAAGTGGTAGTTTGTAGTGGAGCCCCAAAATTGTGCAATATGATTTTAATACATCGTTTATGCGGTATGCGTTTCCTTTCCGGGTTGCCGACCGTACCCCTCCTGCGGGGTGGGATGAACCAATTTTTGCAACCAATATATCCGCGGGAGGAGGAAATGTCAAACCCGCGGGGCGTGGTTTTAAGGAAAATCCGCTTTTCATGGCAACATTCTCCGTTGCATTTCCTCGGGATGCCAGTGGGCGGAATACACGATGCCGCGCGCTTCTTCATCGGGGAGCCAAGAACATTGTACGCGCGTGATCTTCATGTTGGAAGTCGCCAGCAGCATATCGCCTTTACCCGTAAGCAATTCCGCACCGCGGCAGTCGAGCGCCAGACGGCTTTCCGCATCGGAGCCGACCTTGAAGTAGAGACGCGTCGGCAGGGTCGCCTTGATGACGCCGGTGAGGATACTAGGTTGTACCTGCGATGTTCCGACGACGAGGTGTATTCCCGCCGGGCGGCCGCGTAGCGCGATGCGGCAAAGCTCCATTTCGATCTTCCGTTTTTCCCGTCCCGTCATGGCTTCGGCAAGTTCTCCCAGTACGACGATAATGTACGGCAGCAGCACAGGAGCGGTTGCGCCCTCCTCCTTCGCCTCGTCCGCGCGCCGGAGCAGTTCGTACAGCGTTTTGACCCGCTCCCGGATTAACATTTTGTATCTGCGGTCGATCTCGTCGCGCACCCACTTCAGCGTCGCCGGGAATTCGCCGGGGGCGGCGCACAATGGCGGCAGGATATGCGGCAAGTTTCCGTACTTCTCCAGACACTTTTTCGACGAGTCGAGCATCACGAATTTCAATCCGTCGGGCGGAAAGCGGCAGAGCAGATTCACGATCACCGCGTCGAGTCCCATATTTTTTTCGTCTTCGTCACTTCCGGCGACGAGCACATGCGGCGCGGTGGCGAGATCGAAGACGACCGGCTTGTTTTTCACGTTCGTCCCGACGACGACCGGAAGATGCATTTTTCCGCACTTTTGCGCGGCGGCTTTCAGAACTTCGCGTAAATCTACTTTGCGCCTCCGTTCGTTTGGTATCTCAATGCCGACCCGCGGCGTCCCCGGTATCTGCGCCACGACGCGCACGTTAGCGACCGAAAAACGCTTCGCGATTACGGGCGCGAGTTTTGCGACTTTGCGGACGTTCACGCCGGGAACAAGCGCGATCTCGAAGCACGTCACGCTTGCTCCGGAGCTTGCTCCGACGACTTTTCCCGGCAGTTCGTATTCGTCCAGTATCTTCTGCAAAACTTCGCGGCGTTCGGTCTCTTTCATAGCCTTCTCCCCGTCATGGTTGGTTTTCCAATACCATACGTTCAGGACTGCGACAAAAAGTGTCGGGGCAAAACCGAAAAGAAGAAAAATCAGCGTTTTTTCTGGGCGGCGATGGCTTTTTTCGCGCGTTTGACGACTTCTGCGGCAAGCTCGGGATGGTTCAGCAACTGCGCGTCGCCGCCCTCGACGAGCACATAGTTGACGATCCGGTAGGCGGGGGCGGCGGCGATGCGGACGATATGATGTTCCCCGTCGCGCGCTTCTTCCGTCACGTCGAACTCCTCGCCGATGAATTTCCGCGCCTCGGGGCCGAGGCGGAGGCGGATGTCTTTCACCATCGGAAAGTCGAAGATCTCGCGGCGGTTCACGGCGTCGATTATCTCCTGCTTCGGCTCGAATGCCACCGCCGTTTCTTCGGCGCTTCTGACGCGGTGTAATGCCAGTGCCGCCGCGCGGCGTTTTTCCGGTGGGACGGATTTTCCGTCCTTCGTGCGCGAGACCGCTTTGACGTACCAGTTGCCCTCGTAGAAGGCGAGCGCATGGGGTTCGATCAGCCGGGTGGACGTCGGACCGGAGACCGGGGCGTAGACGATCTTCACGCATCGGTGCTTTTGCCACGCGTCGAAGATGATGCGGAAGACCTTCGGCGGCACCTTTGCCCGCGACCCGAGCGCGACCAGCGACAACAGTACGGAGTTTTCGTCCATGCCCTTGTCGTTGACGGCGAGCAGCGTGTCGACGGCGGCGCGGATCTCCTGCTTCACGGGGGCGGGCATCAGGTTTTCGGCGAGGCGCGCTCCCAGCACCGCCGCCCGCATCTCGGAATCCTCCAGCAGCGGGATGTCGGCGCTCCAGTCGGGATCGGTGAGGTAGTAGCCGCACCGTTCGCGGTCGTATTCGATCGGCGCGCGGTATTCGGACTTCAGAAACGCGATGTCGCGCTGCAGCGTACGGGCGGAGAGGCGGGCGGCTCCGGCGATATCCTGTTTCCGCATCTCGGCGAGGAAACGCGGATAATTGGGGTAGCGGTTCTCCTTGAGCATGGAGAGCAGCCGCTTGATCCGTCGGAGGTTGTATTTGGTCGTACCCACCGGTTCACCGCTCCGCTAAGTGTGGATTGACGACCGTGCGGCTCCGGTTGCGGATCCGCACGGCGTGAGGGTCGGCTTATTCCCACTCGATGGTGGCGGGGGCCTTCGGGCTCAGATCGTAGAGCACACGGCAGACGCCGGGGACCTCGGCGAGGATGCGGTCGGCGATCTTCTTCAACAGCGCCCAGTCGAGTTCCGGCACCGTCGCGCTCATCGCGTCGACCGTGTTCACCGCACGGATGATGACCGGCCAGTCGAAGACCCGCTTGCCGTTCCGCACCCCGGTCGAGCGGTAGTCCGGCACGACCGTGAAGTACTGCCAGACCTTGCCCGCCAGTCCCGCCCGGTCGAACTCCTCGCGCAGGATCGCGTCGGATTCGCGCAGCGCCGCCAGCCGATCGCGGGTGATGGCTCCGGTGCAGCGGACGCCGAGTCCCGGCCCCGGGAACGGCTGGCGGTGCACCATCGACGCGGGCAGACCGAGCGCGGCGCCGACCACGCGCACCTCGTCCTTGAAGAGCAGTTTTATCGGCTCGACGAGTTCGAACTTCAGATCCTCCGGCAGTCCGCCGACATTGTGGTGCGCCTTGACTCCCTTGCTCTCGATGATGTCGGGGTAGATCGTCCCCTGCGCGAGGAAGTCGATGCCGGAGACCTTGCGCGCCTCCTCCTCGAAGACGCGGATGAACTCGCCGCCGATGACTTTTCTCTTCGCCTCGGGATCGCTGACGCCCGCGAGTTTGTCGAGGAAGCGGTCGGTGGCGTCCACGTAGACGAGGTTCGCCCCCAGCTGGTCGCGGAAGACCTTGACCACCTGTTCGCTTTCGCCCTTGCGCATCAGTCCGTGGTTGACGTGCACGCAGACCAACTGTTTGCCGATCGCCTTGATGAGCAGCGCCGCGACCACCGAACTGTCGACGCCGCCCGACAACGCGAGCAGCACCTTTTTGTCGCCGACCTGTTTCTTCACCGCGGCGATCTGTTCGGCGATGAACGCGTTGGCGAGTTCCGGCGTGGTGATCCGGGTCATGTTTTCGGGTCTCTTGTTGCTGTCCATAGCATTTTTCCTTGGGTTTTGGTTATGGGATGAATCTCATTCGACTTTGAAACGGCGGCACAGCTCCTCGAAGCGGGCGAGGGGAGGGGCGCCGAATTTTTCCAGTGACCGGCGGATCTTTTTCAACGGTTTTTCCTCCATGCCGCCGGATTTGGAGAAAAACTTGTCCGCGAGGCACACGAGCGCCTCTTCCGCGCTCTCGGGCAGGTAGTCGCGTTCGGGGAGCGGGAGTTTTTGGGCGCGGATCTCTTCCGCCGCAAGTCCGCTGCCGGTGTGCCGCTCGCAGATGCGGGCGCACTTTTCGAGGTCGAGCCCGTGCGCCGCGCCGTACTCCCGAAGCATCCGCGCGCCGATGACGCCGTGGGCGAGATACGGTTCCGCGCCCCGGCAGTCGATCCCCGGCGCGTCGCAGGCGATGATGCCGATATCGTGGAGCATCGCACCGTCGGCAACAAGTTGCAGATCCAGAGTTTCCGCGGAGTTTGCCGCGAGCGCGAGCGCCTTGTCGCGCACCTGTTCGCTGTGGCGAAGCAGCCGCCGCCGGAGCGGAGTGTCTTCCGGGTAGAAGTGGCGGATGATCGCAAGCGTGTCCATCGTGATCCTACGGCTTTCGGAAGAAGTTCAGCATGGGCTGCAGTTCCGCCGACCAGCTGCTCCAGTCGTGGCGGCCCGGTGTGTCGAGCGAATACTCCAACTCCGGCCAGTTCAGGCTTTCCAAATGGCGGCAGAGCATCACGCTGTCCTGATAGAGCAGATCCTCGGTGCGGCAGTAAACGGCGACCCGCGGCGGCGTGGCGAACTCCCGCGCCTTTCTCGCCAGATCGAAGAGGTCGTTGCCGCGCGCGGTCTGCTCCGCCGGGTCGCCGAAGACGTCGCGCATCTCCTCCGCGCCGATCGCGGAGTTGCCGTGAGTGATCGCCCGGGCGAGATCGACGAGCGGCGACATCGCAAAGACCGCGCCGAAGCGCTCCGGCGCGCCCAGCGCCAGCCGCAGCGCCCCGTAGCCGCCCATCGACGCCCCCGCGACGAAGCACTCCTCGCGCCGGGTACTCACCGGAAACAGCGACGCGGCGATCCCCGGCAATTCCCGCGAGAAGAACTCCCCGTAGCGCGGACCGTGCGCCATGTCGGTGAAAAATCCGCGTTCGCCGTCGGGCATGACGACCGCCAGATTCAGGTTTTGCGTCAGGTGTTCGAGCGCGGTGTTGGCGAGCCACGTCCGGTGGTCGCCGCAGAGACCGTGAAGCAGATACACCACCGGATAACTGCGCCGCCCCGAGGCGCGCGGCGGCCGCTGCGGCAGCAGCACCGTCATATCGCAGCGCCTGCCCAGCACTTCGGACCAGTAGTTGCATTGAATATGTGCCATCAAAAGCCGAACTCCGGTTGCACGATGCCCAGTTCGTCGTCGGGATCCTCGCCGCCGGAGAGGGCGGGGCGGGGCGGTTCGCCGCGGTCGCCCTTTTTGGGGCGGCCGCGATGTTTATGCGCGTCGGCGTCCGGCGGGTCGGGTTGGACCGAGAGCAATTCGTCTCCCGCCGGAGCCGGAGCGGGCGGTTCTTCGACCGGGGCTGGCGGTTCTTCCGGTTCCGGTTCGGTTTCCTCGACCGGGGCTGGCGGTTCTTCCGGTTCCGGTTGGGTTTCCTCGACCGGAGCGGGAGGTTCTTCGACCGGCTTGGGCTCTTCCGGTTCCGGTTCGGTTTTCCCGACCGGCGCGGGCGGCTCTTCGACCGGAGCGGGCGGTTCTTCCGCCGGAGCGTTTTCCTCGACAACCGGGACAGGTTCTTCGACCGGCGCGGTTTCTTCGACCGGTGCGGGTTCCTCGACCGGCTTGGGTTCTTCCGCCGGGGCGGGAGGTTCCGCCTCCGGAGGCGTGTTGTTGTCGTCGTTATCCGCCTCGTCCCCATTGTCCGGTTCCGGCGTCCGGTAAGATTCCAGTTCCTCCGGGGTCAGGTAGCGCGAGTGGGTGATCTTGGCGACCTGTTTGGCGGTTATCAGCACGCCGCGCGCCTTCGCCGAGCGCAGCGGCAGTTCCATCAGGTTCAACTCGGAACTGGCGGTCTTGCCTTTGCCGTTGGTCTCCTGCAGTTCGTAGATCGCGTCCGGGCGCGGGGTGAAGAGTTCCAGCGCGCACCCGGCGGGGAAGAAATTGTACTCCTTTTCCAGAATGAACCCGCCCACCGCCGAGCGTTTGCCGTAGTATTTGCCGCTCTTCTTTTCGCGGTAGACGATGCCGAAGACCGTCTGCGCGTCGAAACGGCGGAAGTCGTACAGTTTGCCGATGAAGAGTTTGTCCGGCGGCAGCGGTATGATTTTATACTTGCCGGATTTTTCGGTGCAGAGAAAACGGTCGAATTCGTTGCAGACCACGGTGTCTTCGCTCTTGACCGCCTTGCCGATGTAGCCGTTTTTGCGGTCCCAGCCGATCTTGATGTTGTTCAGCGCCGCCTCGTGGCGGTCGATCTGCTCGAAGTGTTCGATCTCGGTGCGGCGCGGGAACTCGGAGCCGTACTTCTTTTTGATCTCCGCGAGGTAGTCGACGGCGTAGTCGACCAGATGCGCCAGATGGTGTTTGATCTCCTTGATCTTCGCGGCGATCTCGCGCAGCTCCTGCTGGTTCTTCTCGATGTCGAAGCGGGCGATGCGGCGCACCGGCAGCGCGAGGAGTTTATCCACGTCGTCGTTGGTCACGTCGCGGCTCAATTGGTCGCGGAACGGGGCGAGCCCGGTCAGCACTTCGCGGTATTCGTCCTCCTGCGTCTTGCACTCCTCGATGCGCTTGTAGATGCGGTTCTCGAAGAAGATCTGGGCGAGCGTCTTGGCGTGGCGGAGTTCGATCTGGCGTTCGAGTTCGAGTTCGAGTTCGCGCTTCAGGTAGCCCTTGAGTTTGTCCACGTTGCGCAGCACCACCTCGGTCACGCTCATCTGCACCGGGCGCCGGTCGCGGATCACCATCATCTTGGGTGAGATCGACACCGAACAGTCGGTATACATGTACAGCCCGTTCAGCGTCTTTTCCGGATCGTAGCCGCGCGTCGGCGTGACGCGGATCTCCACATGGTCGGTGGTGAAGTCCGCGATGTTGGAGACGCGGATCTTGTTCTTCTCCGCCGCCCGTTCGATGGAGCCGACCAGCGATTCGGTGGTGCACCCGTAGGGGATCTCGCGGATCACGAGGTCGCGCCCTTCGATGTCGATCTTGGCGCGAAGCACGATCCGGCCGTTGCCGTCGTCGTACTCGGAGGCGTCCATCAGCCCCCCCTGCTGGAAGTCGGGGAAGAGCTGGAAACTTTCGCCCCGGAGCGCCGCGATCTCGGCGTCGATGAGTTCGTTGAAGTTGTGCGGCAGGATCGTCGTCGACATGCCGACGGCAATGCCGTCGCTGCCGAGCATCAGCAGGCTCGGCACCTTCGCCGGCAGCACCACCGGCTCGACTTCGCGGCCGTCGTAGTTCGGCACGAAGTCGGTGATGTCGTTGTTGAAGAGCGTCTCGTAGGCGAGTTTGGTCAACGCGCACTCGGTGTAGCGCCCCGCCGCCGCCGGACTGCCGGTCAGGATGTTGCCGAAGTTCCCCTGCTTTTTGATGTAGTAGGGGGTGTTCAGATATTCGACGTGCTTCTTCCCGGTCTTGCGGTCGGCGACCTCCTGCTCGATGCAGCCGCCTTTGTTGGCGAGCACCACCAGCGCGTCGCCGATCGAGGCGTCGCCGTGGGGGTGGAAGTGCATGGTGTTGCCGACGATGTTCGCCACCTTCTGAGTGCGCCCGTCGTAGACGAGGTAGAGCGCCCACAGGATGCGCCGCTGCACCGGTTTAAGCCCGTCGTCGACGTCGGGGATCGCCCGCGAACCGATAACATAACTCGCGTAGTCGAGGAAGTTCCGGTCCATCATCTTGCGGAAGTATTCGTTGGTGCCGCGTTTCTGGGCGGCGACGGGACCGGTCTCGTTTTCCTCCTCGACGGGGACGGGCGGCGTTTCCGGGAGGTCGCCGGGGCGGAGTTCTTCGCCGTCACTCATAATCGACCACCTCCAGATTGTCCATGATGTACTCGCGGCGGACGGGGGTGTTTTCGCCCATGTAGAACTTCAGAAGTTCCGGCACGTCGCGCATGTTGTCCAAGGTTACGGGCGAAAGGCGCATGTTTTCGCCGATGAACTCGCCGAAGTCCTCGGGGGAGATCTCGCCCAGCCCCTTGAAGCGGGTGATCTCGGCGCGTTTGCCGAGTTCGCGCGCCGCCTGATCGCGTTCGGATTCGCTGTAGCAGTAGATCGGCTCCTCCTTGCCGCGGCTGACCCGGAAGAGCGGAGTTTCGAGCACATAGAGATGCCCCGAAAGCACCAGCTGCTCGAAGAACGAGAGGAAGAAAGTCAACAGCAGGTTGCGGATATGCAGACCGTCCACGTCGGCGTCGGTGGCGAGGATGACCTTGTCGTAGCGGAGGTTTTCGGTGGACTCCTCCACGCCGAGCGCCTGCATCAAAAGCGTGAGTTCCTCGTTCTTGTAGATCATCTCGAAGGTCTCGCCGTAGGCGTTCTTGGGCTTGCCGCGCAGGGCGAAGATCGCCTGACAGTCGACGTCGCGGCGCTTTTCCAGACTGCCCGCCGCCGAATCGCCCTCGGTCAGGAAGATCATCGTCTCCTTGGGACGGCTGCCGCGCGGCCACTTGTCGCCGACATGGTAGCGGCAGTCCTTGAGTTTCGGGTTGCGCAGCCGGGTCTTCTGGGTGGTCTCGCGGGACTTCTTCTTGAGGTCCTGGATCTGGCGGTGCATCTGCTCGTTGCGGGAGACCTTTTCGAGCACCACCTCGGCGATCTCCTTGTTCTTGTGGAGGTAGTCGCTCACCGCCGCCGCCACCTGCGGCACGATCGCGGAGCGCACGTCGGTGTTGCCGAGTTTGTTTTTGGTCTGGGACTCGAAGACGGGCTCCTTGACCTTGACCGCCACCGCGCCGATCATGCCGTCGCGGATCGCATCCGCCTTGTAGGAGTGGCCGGAAAACTCGTTGATCCCTTTGAGCACCCCCTCCTTGAACGCCGACAGGTGGGTGCCGCCGTCGCTCGTATACTGACCGTTCACGAACGAGTAGTTGGTCTCGCCGTAACTGTCGCTGTGGGTCAGCGCGAATTCGAGCTGCTTGGTGCGGAAGTAGATGATGTCGTAGAGCCGTTCGCCCTCGGTCTCGTTGTTGAGCAGATCCTGCAGACCGTTGGCGGAGTAGTAGCGCTGGTCGTTGAAGTAGAGCGAGAGCCCGCTGTTGAGATAGGCGTACATCCAGAGGCGTTTTTCGACGTAGTCCAAGTTGAACTTGAAGTCCTTGAAGAGTTCGCCGTCGGGGAGGAACGATACGAACGTGCCGTTCTTTTCGTTGGAGTCGCCGGATTCCTCGTCGACGAACTTCCCGCGGGAGAAGCGCGCTTCGCGGAACTTGCCGTCGCGGAAACTTCGCACCGCGAACTCCTCCGAGAGGGCGTTGACCGCCTTGGTGCCGACGCCGTTCAGCCCGATGGCGAACTGGAAGACGTCGTCGTTGTACTTGCCGCCGGTGTTCATCACCGAGACGCACTCGACCAGTTTTTCGAGCGGGATTCCGCGCCCGTAGTCGCGGACGGTGACGCGCCCCTCCGGCGAGAGGGTGACGTCGATACGGCGACCGCAGCCCATGATGAACTCGTCGATGCTGTTGTCGATTATCTCCTTGAGCAGGATGTAGATGCCGTCGTCGGGGTGGGTTCCGTCGCCCACGCGTCCGATGTACATGCCGGGGCGCAGCCGGATATGCTCCAGCGCGGACACGGTTTTTATGGCATCCGCAGTATATGCGGGCGGAACTTCGGGCATGGGTGAAAAACTCCTCCGGGTGACAATATTGATACGGTCAAAAATAACACTGAAAGGGGGATTTTTCAAGCAGATTTTTCCTAAAAAGGGCGGCGGAAAGTTGCGCGGAGGCTTGGCCGGAGTTATATTAGAATGATTCGTGAAAGTGCGGACGGCCGCGCCATCGAAGTCCGCCGCGACAAATGAGAACAGGACGGATAAGACATAACAGGACGTATAACCCCCGATTCGATCGGACCAAGCGTACGGATCGGGTGATATAAGTCCGATTGGTTCCCTCGGTCTTATCGCAGTTGTCGGGGCGCACCGCGCGCACCGCCACATTTTTTGGGGTTTTGAAAATCGAATACAAAAACGACCATCCGCGCAGGGGTGAGTACGGCGAAGCCGCACGGAATCCCCGAAGCGCGGGGTTCCCGCGAAAATGTGGTGAAACCCGAGCGTAAGCGAGGGCGGAAGCGCCATAGCGCGTACCGCCGCATTTTTTGGGGTGCATAAAAATCGAATACAAAAACGACCATCCGCGCAGTACCGAAACGCGGAGCCGCGGAGCGGCGAGCATTGGAGAGTACGAAGCGCGGGGTCCCCGCGAAAGTGTGGTGAAACCCGAGCGTAAGCGAGGGCGGAAGCGCCATAGCGCGCACCGCCGCATTTTTTGGGGTTTTGAAAATCGAATACAAA